>JACDJC010000272.1_pt1 | contig 65760 bp, 58 predicted proteins | sample 7454191 | NCBI WGS metagenome assembly JACDJC01 (sample SAMN14253291, study PRJNA609438) | sludge metagenome | isolation source: sludge after 25d culture with pyrite and EDTA | collected 2018-12-20 | reverse complement strand
GGCTGCCCACGCGGACCTGCAGCTCCTCGACGACTGGGGCTTCGTGCCGCGGGAGCTGCCCGAGGGGCTCGACGCGGCGGCGCCCGCTCCGATGCGGCCCGCAGCCGGTGCAGCCACGGGCGGCGACGCCGACCCGGACGGCGCGTCGCCGGTCGAGCGCGAGGACCTGGTTCGCATCCGTCGCCGGGGCGTCGGCACCGACCTGCCGCCCAACGCCTGAGTCGGCAGTCCGTCGGCGCGCCATGATGGCGCCCGTGCACGACGACGCGCTCCACGACAGCCACGCGATCGAACAGCTGGAGCAGGCGTTCCTCGACCCCGTGCTCGCGGACCGGGTCGACTCGGTCGTTCGGCCGCTCGGCGGCGAGCGCTACCGCGTCGCCAGCAGGGACGGCTCGGTCGAGTTCGAGCGGCTCAGCAGCGACGGACGCCACGGGTACCGGACCGTCGCCACCACCGGTCGCGACCCGCTGGTCCGCATCGACGACGACGCCCTGCTCGGGTTGCAGGCCGAGGAGTCCGACCGCTGGCCGACCCGCGACCGCACGTCGTTCCCGCACGCGTTCGACTCGATCGCGCAGTTCTTCGATTCGTCGGTGGCACCCGACCTGTACGTGAACCACACCGCCGCTCACACCCGAGAGGGCCACCTGGGCCATCACGGGTCGCTCGGCATCGTCCAGGCCCGAGCGCCGTTCATCGCCGCGGGTGCCGGGGTCCGGCCGCTGGGGGTGCTCGACCGTTCGACGCGTGTCGTGGACGTGGCGCCCACGATCGCCGCGCTGCTCGACCTGGATGCGCATCCCGACGCCGTCGGCCCGACCGGCGAGCGCCGCCTCGATGGCCGGCTACGACGTCAGGACGGCGATCCGATCACGGACGTGCTGACCGGTGACCGGGCCGAGCAGATGGTGGTGGTGCTGCTCGACGGCTGCAACGCCAACCTCCTCCACGACGTGGTCGACGCGGGGGAGGCCCCGCACCTGGCCGATCTGATCGGGCGCGGGGTGGCCATGCGGCGGGGTTCGTTCGCGTCGCTGCCGACGGCCACGCTCGCCAACCACACCACCGCCGTGACCGGCGCGCATCCAGGGCACTCGGGGGTGCTGCACAACGCGTGGGTCGACCGGAGCGACGGCGCGCAGCCGGACCTGCTGTCGATGGAGGAGATGTTCTGGTCGTCGGGGTACGTGCGCGACGACGTGGAGACGCTGTTCGAGGCGCTGGCCCGCTCCCGGCCCGGGGCGTTCAGCTCGGCCACGTTCGAGTTCTGCGACCGGGGAGCCGACTTCTCCAGCTTCGGCCTGGTGCGGGCCGGATCCGGTGAGCGCCTGCCGTCGATCGACGACGTCGTCCACGTCGACCGGTCGTGTGCGGCCAGATCGGGGGCCTACTCGTTCATGTCGTGCGTCGACCACGTGAGCCTGGCCCACACCGTCTCGTGCTGGAACCAGGAGCACGGCAACCCGCTGCCCGCACTCACGTGGTGCAGCCTGGCGGTGACCGACGAGGCCGGCCACGAGAGCGGCCCGCATGGCGAGCTCGCCCGTGCCGCGGTGCTCGACAGCGACGCCCGGTTGGGCGAGCTGGTCGCCACCGTCGAGCGGGCGGGAGAGCTCGACCGCACGGCGTTCGTGGTGATCGCGGACCACGGAATGGAGCAGTCCGATCCCGATGTCGACCGACCGTGGGAGGCGGACCTCGCCGACTGCGGCATCCCGCACCGGATCGTCGGCGACGGTCTGGTCTACGTCGAGTGGACCTGACGGCCCGCCGGGTGTCCGCGACCTTCGAGTCGATGTGGTCGTCGGTCTGCCATGCCGCGAGGGTCGCTCCGGGCCGGTCGTCGGTCGAGGCGCGTCGGCGTCTCCGTAGCTCGGTACTGTCGGCGCCGTGAAGATTCGAACCGGTTGGGCCACGGCGTGGTTCCTGCGGATCCTGGTGCTGGTTGCGGTCGCGGTGGTGTTCTTCGTGCCGCCGCTGTCGGAGCAGGGCGACGACGACACCGCGACCATCCAGCACTACGGCGCCGTGTTCGACCTAGCGGCCGACGGCTCGATGAAGATCACCGAGACCATCGACGTGGCGATGCCGAGCGGCAAGCGCGGCATCTTCCGCATCTTCGACACCCGCGACGAGCGCCGCAACGGCGTCGAGCACCCCGTCGAGGACCTGACCGTCACCCGCGATGGCCAACCGGAGCAGCACACATGGGACGACGCCCCGGCCGGCCAGCAGTCGCTGCGCATCGGCAACGCCGCGGTGTACCTCGAGCCGGGCGTGCACACCTACGTCATCACGTCCGCGACGACGAACACCCTCGAGCGCGGTCCTGACGACACCGTCCGGTGGTGGTGGAATGTCGTCGGCTCCGGATGGCAGATGACCATGGAGTCGGTGGACGTCACGGTGAACCTGCCCGCCGAGGTCACCGACGCCGAGTGCGTGCAGGGTGACGACACGCAGTGCACTGCGGACCTCTCGGAGCGCACGATCACGGTGCACGCCGGGCCGCTCGACCGTTACGAGCCGGTGACCGTCCGCGCCACGTTCCCCGAGGGCGCCGTCCCGCAGCCGCCGGCCGATCCCGGGAACAACACGCTGCTGCTGACGATCGTCGCCGCCCTGATCGGCGCGGGTGCCGGGCTGGCGTTCGTGTTCGCCACGCGTGAGCGGACCCCCGGCTTCCCGGTGCTGTTCGAGCCGCCCGAGGGCATCTCACCGGCGCTCGGCGCCAAGGTCCTGACCGAGGTCGACTCCGCCGACGACCTCCAGGCCACCCTCTACGACCTGGGCGCCAAGGGCATCGTCCGGCTGGACGGCAACGACTACGCCTGGACGGTCAACCTGCTCGCCGATCCGGTCGCAGCGCAGGCGGGCGAGGCCGAGCGGGCCATGCTCACGAGCCTCGGCCTGACCTCGATCGGTGATTCGTTCCTGGTCTCCAAGGACGCGTCGTCGGGGGAGAAGCTGACCACCGCCCGCTCGACGCTCCGCGGCGTGGTGTCTCGGCAGGCGGGGGAGTACCTGGCGCACTCCGGGGTCGGCTGGCTGGGCAACCTGCTCGGATGGCTGGCCACCCTCGGCGTGCTCGCGCTGGCGGGCCTGTGGCTCTTCGGCAACGGAGGATGGTTCAGCTGGCCGTTGTTCGCTCTGCTGGCGGCATTCTCCCTGGTAGCCGTCGGGGTCGCGACCAACCCGGGTTCGCGCACCAAGCGCACGCCGGCCGGTCGGGAGCTGTGGTCACGCTCTGGCGGCTTCTCCCGGTTCCTCACGACCGACTCGTCCGAGTCGCGCTTCGAGGCCGCCAAGCACATGGACTGGTACCCGACGTACCTGGCGTGGGCGCTCGTCTTCGGCTCCGCCGACGCGTGGGCGCGACGCTTCACCGACCAGGGCGTCGAGCCACCAGCTCCGGCGTGGATCTACTGGACCGGTGCGCACAACTGGGGAGCCAGCGGGTTCGCATCGGCCATGTCGAGCTCGTTCGACGCTGCCATCAGCTCCGCGAACGCCAGCTACGCGGCGTCGCAGGCGTCGTCGGGATCGTCGAGCTTCGGCGGTGGCGGCGGGTTCTCCGGCGGCTCCGGCGGTGGTGGTGGCGGCGGGGGCTCCTGGTGATCTGCGCCCGATCACGCGTCGTGGCCCACGTTCGGCGGGCGGAACAGCCAGACTGTTCGCCGATCCCCGCAGGGGCTCGATCGTTCGGAGGGACGCCGTGCTGATCCTCGTCATCGTCATCGTCGTGTTGGTCGTGGTCGTCGGGCTGTTCGTCGTCGTGGCGCTCAACAAGCTGCGCCAGCAGCGGGTGTCGGTCGACGAGGCCTTCGCCGGCATCGACGTGCAGCTCACGCGACGGGCCGAGCTCATCCCGAACCTGGTCGAGACCGTCAAGGGCTACATGGGCCACGAGCGGGGCACACTCGAGGCGGTGACCCAGGCCCGGGCCGCGGCGCAGTCGGCGAACACGGTCGGGGAGAAGGCGGCGGCCGACGGCATGATGCGCCAGGCGCTGGCCAACCTGTTCGCCGTCGCCGAGGCGTACCCCGACCTGAAGGCGTCGACGAACTTCCAGCAGCTGCAGAGCGAGCTGACCCGGACCGAGGACCAGCTGGCCTTCGCTCGCCAGTACTACAACGACGCCTGCGCGACGTTGAACCGGACGATGGTGACGATCCCCTGGTCGCTCTTCGTCGGCATGTCGGGCGTCGAGAAGGGCGTCTTCTACGACGCCCCGGAGGGCCACTCGGCGCCGCCCACCGTCGACTTCGGCTGACGGTCCCTGCTGGCACTCGGCCCAGTTCGATCCACGAACTGGGCCGATCGGCCCATGTGGACCGTCGATCGTCGCGGGCACCTCTGCCCACGGGCGATTCGCGGCCGCTTCGTTACCCTGGGGTCACGACCGAGGTCGTGATCGGACGGGTGCAACCCGGCGTCGATCGCACTCGTCGAATGCTGGGGACGCGGGACTCCTGTTCTTGTCGACCCACGAAACGCTGGGAACCGACTGGGACATCGAGTGGCCGTCACCGACTCTGATACGAACGCACAGGACGTGATCGCACCGTCGGTGGTCCACCGCCGTGACGGTGCGCTGCACGACATCGCTGCGACGATGCGACGTCCACCGGCTCCCACGCCGCCCACGGTCCCCGCCCGTCATGAGCGAGGGCCCGTCCTGTCGCATCTGTCGGCGCGGATGGTGGCGCTCAAGGCGGGCGTCGTCGCGGCGGACGTCCTGACGATCGCCATGGCCTACACCGTGAGCACGCTGGTGGTGGGCCGATGGTTCGGCTGGGGGACGGACTCCATCGACGACCACCTCCGGATCGCCGGGCTGTCGCTGCCCATCTGGCCGATCCTGTTCGCCGGCCAGCAGATGTACGCCGCTCGCTTCCTGACCCGGCTGATGGACGAGCTGCGACGCGTCGTCCACGTGGTCTTCGTCGGCACCGTCGCGCTGGTCGTCCTCGGATGGTTGGTCGGCGTCGATCTGGCGCAGGCCTGGGTCGGGGTGTTCCTGGCGGTGGCGCTCGTCTGCGTCACCGTGGAGCGGTTCGTCGTCCGGCGGTGGTTCGTGCACCGCCGCCGAACAGGCCGGTCGCTCCGCGACGTCGTCATCGTCGGGACGAACTCCGAAGCCCTCGATCTGGCCACGGCACTGGAGGACGCGGCGCTGGGCTACCGCCTTGTCGGCTACGTCTCCACTGACCCCGGCACGGGCCGGATGCTGCGGGGCCTGCCCGTGCTCGCCGGCACCGCCGACACGGTGCCGTTCGCGCACTCGCTCGGTGCTCAGGGTGTGATCCTGGCGACGACCAGCCTGCAGGTCGGACTCTCGAACCGGCTGCTCCGCGAGCTGCTCGACGGCGGCTTGCACGTCGAGATGACCTCGGGCCTCCGCGACGTCACACCCGAACGGATGACGGTCCGGCCGCTCGGCCGCCACCCGATCGTGTACCTCGAGCCGGCCCGCCGCTATGGCTGGCGGGCGGTCGCCAAGCGGATCTTCGACGTCGTCCTGTCGACGATCGCACTGCTGGTCGCCGCGCCGATCCTGCTGGCCTCGGCGATCGCCATCAAGGCGACCTCCCGCGGTCCGGTGCTGTTCCGCCAGGTTCGCGTGGGTCGCGACGGGGAGCCGTTCTTCGTCCTGAAGCTGCGCACGATGGTCCCAGATGCCGAGGATCGCCTCGCTGAGCTGATCGAGCACAACGAGTCCGACGGACCGTTGTTCAAGATGCGCGACGACCCTCGCATCACGAGCGCAGGGCGCATCCTGAGGAAGTTGTCGATCGACGAGCTTCCGCAGCTGTGGAACGTGGTCCGCGGCGACATGAGCCTGATCGGGCCGCGGCCGGCGCTCCCCCGTGAGGTGGCCGACTGGAACGACGAGCTGCACGAGCGGCTCCGGGTCCGGCCGGGGATCACCGGCATGTGGCAGGTGAGCGGACGCAGCGACTCGGGCTTCGAGGAGTACCAGCGGCTCGACCTGTTCTACGTCGACAACTGGTCGATCCTGATCGACATGGGGATCCTGCTGCGGACCGTGCCGGCGGTGATCACCGGCCGCGGCGCCAGCTGAGACGCCGTCGCCGCGTTCACACCATCGAGGCGGCGCCACCGCCGCTCGACGGCGGGACGAACGCCACCAGGAAGCCGTCGGTGCCACCGCCCGGGGCCGTCGCGGCGAGCTGGCCGGTTGTCGATCCGGACACGACGACCAGGCCCGACTCGGTGAGGGTCATGCCGCTCACCTGCTCGTCGCCGGTCGAGCCGAACTGCGCCACCCAGCGGAGCTCTCCGGTCTGAGCGTCGATCGCGGCGATGAACCCGTCGAGGCCGCCGCCCGCCGGGGTCGTGGTGCTCGACGGTTCGGTGGTCGTGGTCGTCGCCCCGTCCTCGGCGGCGCCGTCGGACGCCTCGGGCAGGAGTGAGATGCGCTCGCCGCCGACGATCTCTCCGGCGGCAGTGCCGCTCACGTACACCGTGGAGCCGTCGACGACGACGCCCGTCGCCCGATCGTCGCCCGGAGAGCCGAGCTGCAGCGACCACAGCTGGCGGCCGGAGGCGTCGAACGCGCTGACGAACGCGTCGTTCCCGCCGAGGTTCGCTGCCGTGCCGGTCGCCCCGTCGGTCGTGCCGGCGGTGACGAACACCTCGTCGCCCCGGCGTGGGTCGCCGCCGCTGCCGACGGCCAGCGCGCTGTCGCGACCAGGGGTGCCGGCCTGGGTGAGCCACCTCAGGTTGCCGGACGGATCCATCCGGGCGATCCATGCATCACGTTGACCCAGGATGCCGCCGACGTCGCCGTCGGTGCGTCCCTCGGTCGAGCCGGCAACGATCGCGTCGCCGTCGTCGCTGGTCGTGACCGCGGCAGCGTCGTCCGCCGCGGTGGTTCCGAACTGGCGGGCCCAGCTGACCGCACCGGTCGCATCGAGCCGGGTGACCAGCGCGTCGCCGTCGCCCAGGTAGCCACCGGTCGGGTCCTTCGCCGAGGGGAAGAGCCCGGTCGCCCGTCCGACGGCGAAGGCCGTGAGGTCGCTCGATCGTGACCCGGCGGGAACCGCTCCGGAGTGCACCGCGACCGCGTTGATCGCGTCGTCGAGGTCGCTGCCGATCGGCTGAGCCGTCCCCAGCACGCCGTCGGCTCCGACCGGAGCGCACCACGCGTCGATGCCCGCCGGACGAGTGCCCACAGCCGCGGGATCCCCGGCGATGCCACAGCTGAGCGTGGTGGTCGTGGCGGTGGCACCAGGGCTGTCGGTGGCGTCGCCGCTCGTCACCGATCCGCTGCCCACGCCCAACGCGGCGGAGGTGTGCGGTTGGCTCGACTGCACAGTGGCGGTCGGCGTGCCGTCGGCTGCAGCGACGACGTCGACGAACGCGGCGGTCGGCCCAGGGGAGGCGGGGTGCTCCGGATCGAGGCCCGTGGTCGTCCCGACGCCGAGCACCGAGTCGTCACGTCCCGCCACAGCGGAGAGGACGTCGTCACCGGCACCGCCGACCTGGCGGACCCACGCGACCGGTAGGGGTCGGCTGCTCGCCGCGTCCGGTGTGGACGTGGTCGGCGGGGTCGTGGTCGTCGTCGGGCGCGTGGTGGTCGTCGTGTCAGCGGTGTCGTCCCTGGAGCAGCCGACGAACGCGACCGTCGAGGACGTGACCAGGACCAGCAGAGCGCGCGCGGCGCGACGTCGACGAACCATGGTGAGCAGTATCACCGTTCGGCACTGCCGATCGGCGTCAGGCGGACCGCTACGCTCCACCGGTGCAAAAAGGCTCCCGGGTCGATCGGGCGATCCTGCCCCGTCGACCGTGGTGGCGAGCGCGGCGGTTCGTGGTGCTCTCCCTTGCGATCGGCATCGTCGCTGCGCTCGCCGTCGCGTGCAGCGACCAGGTCGACGTCGGAGTCGAGGGCGTCGATGCCCGTTGGATCGACGTCGAGGGATCAGATGCTCGCCGGGCGCTCCTGGTGACTCCTGCCGTCGACGGCGAGCGAGCACCGATGGGCGCGGATCCACCCCTCGTCGTCGTGCTGCACGGACTCGGCCAGGACGCCGAGCACATGGCGGGGATCGGTGGCTGGCCGAATCTGGCAGCGGATCGCGGAGCGGTCGTCGCCTTCGCCGACGGCTGGAAGAACAGCTGGAACGCCGGCACCTGCTGCGGAGATGCCATGACCGACGGGGTCGACGATGTCGCCTACCTCGATGCGCTCATCGACACGGTCGCGAAGCGGACCCGCTCGGACCGCGGTGACGTGTACATGGTCGGCTTCTCCAACGGGGCGATGATGACGTACCGGTACCTGTGCGAGGGTTCTGTCCGACTTCGTGGCGCTGCCTCGATCGCGGGGACCGACGTCGACGGCTGCACGCCGGATCGACCCACCGACGTCATCCAGATCACCGGGTCCGACGACGAGATCGTGCCGCTCAACTCCTCCACCTCCGCGATGGCGTCGCTCGGAACGCTCGTTCCCGCGTCCCGCGCGATCGAGCAGGTGGCGACGGCGTTCGCCTGCCCAGCACAGCGGACCGAGCAGTCCGGTCCTGCCCGGTCCACCAGGTGGGATCCGTGCGCCGAAGGTGTGGCGGTCCGCCTCGACGTGATCGCCGGCCTCACCCACACGTATCCGAGCGTCGACGGCTACGACGGCACCTCCGAGATCCTGGAGTTCTGGGGTTGGGCCGACGGTGGGCTGCCGGCCGGCAAGCTCGCGGGGAGCTGAGAGCACCCCGGCCCGTCGCGTCGCCTCACGCCGTGTCGGGCAGCCTGAGGAATCGACCCCCGGAAGGGGTGTTCGCCGGTCGTTCGGTCCGGAAGTCGCCGTCGCTGTGGCAGGCTTCACGGATGAGCGATCTGCCACCCCTCGACCAGTCCCAGGCCTACGTCGTCGTCGGACCCAACGACCAACGCGGGACCTACACCCTCGACCTCCTCATCGATGAGGTCGTGGCGGGCCGGCTGCACGACGCCACGCCGGTGTGGTGGCCGGGACTCGCCGAGTGGACCACGATGAACGGCCACCCGGGCCTCGCGGCCGAGATCGCCCGCCGACGAAGTGCTGCAGCGGCTCAGCCCGTCGCGGCGCAGCCCCAGACCTACGAGCAGCCCCAGTCCTACGAACAGCCCCAGACCTACGAACAGCCCCAGACCTACGAGGCTGCTCCTGCCCAGACCTACGAGGCTGCTCCTGCCCAGACCTACGAGGCCGGTCAGTACGAGTCGGCCGATGCCACAGCTGCGTACGGGACCGCGGACCCGGTGGCCGCCACTCCCGGTCAGGACTACTCCTACGACGCGTCCGGCGGCGTGGCGGTCGGCTCCGAGTTGACGTCGGGTGGGGACGCCGAGTTGCCGGTGAGCTCCGGGCTCGGCACCGTCGATGCGCCCGCCGATGCGACCGCCGCCGTCACGGGGATCGCCGATGGCGCAAGCGCGACCGGAACCGAGGTGCCCGCTGGCTGGACGGTCACCGACACGTCGACACCCGCCTCGGCGGAGGCGCCCGTCACCGAGTTCGTCGAGGCCGAAGTGGTCGAGAGCTCAGCCGTCACCGATGAGCACCGTTCGTTGTTCGCCGGAGTTGTGGCGCGGTCCAAGGCCCGCTCGGAGGCAGGCGAGCGGATCGCAGCGCTCGACGCGGCCGTCGCCGATGCCGTCGTCTCTGGTGCCGAGTCGCAGGGCTTCACCACCGAGGACCGCACCGCGGGTGACACCAACCACGATCTGCGGTTCGCCGGCGGCGCGGGTGAGTCGCTGACGATCACGCTCGGGCGCATCAAGGGGACCGACCTGGCGGCAGTGGCCGAGAGCGAGGTGCCGCTCACGGTGCGGTTCCAGGCGGCCACCTACGTCGGCGAGCTCGACGCCGGCACCGGCGAGCACGGCGAGGTGATCATCGTCTCCGACGAGTGGAGCGGTCAGGCGACCTCGACGGTTGGGTTGCTGCTGCTGCTCGCCGACTACGTCACCGGTGACCTCGACCTCGACACCGTCTCGCTGCTCCGCGACGTCGGTGCCACGGTGTCGATCGTCAGCGACCGCTTGCGCTGATCCAGCGACGAGGACCAGCGACGAGGGGATCGGTCGGCACGGTCGCTCCCGCCAGGTCGCGAACCGCCCACTCGTCCACTCCGGTAGGTTCCTGCGACCATGCCCGCTGACCCACGCTCCTCCGATGCCGCTGCGGTGGTGTCCGGGCCCGAGGACGCCACCCCCTGGTACCGGATCTCCGGTGCCGGCGTGGCACGACGACTCGATGTCGATCCCGTCTCGGGCCTCGACGCTGCAGCCGTCGCCGCGCGGATCGATCGATACGGTCCGAACCGGCTCGAGGCCGCACCCCGGCGCCCCGCGTGGCTCCGATTCCTCGACAAGTTCAACGACCTGTTGGTGTTCATCCTGATCGGCGCCGCTGTGATCTCAGCAGCGGTCGGCGACCTCAAGGATCCGATCGTCATCGCTGTCGTCCTGGTCATCAACGCGGTGCTCGGCTACGTGCAGGAGGCAAAGGCGGACGACGCCTTGGCGGCGCTCCAGCAGATGCTCGAGGTCGTCGTCCGGGTCCGGCGCGGCGGCGAGGTGCAGGAGGTCCCGGCTGCGGAGCTGGTTCCCGGCGACATCGTGTTGATGGAAGCCGGTGACCGCGTGCCTGCCGACGGTCGGTTCCTGGTGGCCAGCTCGTTGTCGGTCGACGAGTCGACGCTCACCGGCGAATCCGTGCCCGTCGACAAGACGGTCGAGGTCGTCGAGGTCGACGAGTCCGACGCCGACGGCGACCTGCCGCTCGCGGAGCGATCCAACTGCGGCTACATGAACACGACCCTGACCCGGGGTCGGGCCGAGCTCGTCGTCACGGCCACCGGCATGGCGACCGAGGTCGGGCGGCTCGCGGGGCTCCTGAGCGCTGCCGAGGAGCAGGAGACGCCGCTGCAGCAGCAGCTCGATCGCCTGGGCAAGCGCCTGGCCGCGATCGCCGGTGTGGCCGTGCTGGCGGTGTTCCTGGTGGGGCTCTCCCAGGGCGACGAGATCGGCGACGCGGTGCTCGGCGCCGTCGCGCTGGCCGTCGCGGCCATCCCCGAGGGCCTGCCCGCCGTGGTGACGGTGACGCTGGCCATCGGCGTGTCGCGGATGGCCAAGGAGCGGGCGATCGTCAAGCGCCTGGCATCGGTGGAGACGCTCGGGTCGACGACGGTCATCTGCTCCGACAAGACCGGCACGCTGACCCTCAACCAGATGACGGCGACCCGCGTGATCGCCGCGGGCCAGACGTTCGCCTTCGACGGGCTCGGCTACGGCGACGAGGGCGACGTGACCCGGCTCGACGGTGACGGTGCCCCGGTGGCAGGCAACGATCCGGTGTCCGACGACGCGCTGCGTTGGGCGCTCACGACTGCGGTCCTCTGCAACGACGCCCACGTCCGCACAGGCGATGACGGCACCCCGCAGCTGGTCGGCGACCCGACCGAGGGCGCTCTGGTGGTCGCGGCGCGCAAGGTCGGGCTCGACCCCGACGAACTGCGCTCCGATGCGCCGCGCCTGGACGAGGTGCCGTTCGATTCGGCGGTGAAGTACATGGCCACGCTGCACCCGCTCGAGGGTCAGGGGTCCCTGTTGGTCGTGAAGGGGGCACCTGACATCGTCCTCTCACGCTGCGACCGCAAACGGCTGTCCGACGGCCCGGTCCCCATGGACGCCGATGCCCGGACCCAGGCCCAGGCCAGCAACGACGAGCTCGGCCGCCAGGGACTGAGGGTGCTGGCTGTCGCCTCGAAGGTGCTCGGCGACCACGCCGTGGATCCGACTGCAGGTGGATCCACGTCGGATGACGCCGTCGGTTCGATCGACCTCGCCGCCGAGATCGACGGGCTGACCCTCGAGGCGCTGGTGGGCATCCTCGACCCCGCCCGACCCGAGGCGGTGGTCGCCGTCGCCGAGTGCGCGGACGCCGGCATCGGAGTTCGCATGATCACCGGTGACCACGCCACGACCGCCGGCGCCATCGCCGCGGAGCTGGGTATCCCCGGCAGCGTCGTGACCGGCGCGCAGCTGAACGAGATGAGCGACGAGGAGCTGGCCGAGCGCATCGAGGAGATCGGCGTGTGCGCCCGTGTGTCACCGGAGCACAAGGTGCGCGTGGTCAAGGCGCTGCAGTCCAACGGCGAGGTCGTCGCCATGACGGGCGACGGGGTCAACGACGCGCCGTCGTTGAAGCAGGCCGAGATCGGTGTCGCCATGGGCATCACCGGGACCGAGGTCACCAAGGAAGCCGGTGACATGATCCTGACCGACGACAACTTCGCCACGATCGTGACGGCGGTCGAGCGGGGGCGGGCCATCTACGAGAACATCGTCACGTTCGTCCGTTTCCAGCTCACGACCAACGTGGCGGCGATCGGGGCGATCCTCACCGCCCGACTGGCCGGTTACCCGGCGCCGTTCAACCCGATCCAGATCCTCTTCGTGAACATCCTGGCCGACGGACCGCCGGCGATGAGCCTTGGCATGGACCCACCGCGGCCCGGGGTGATGGGGCGCGAGCCACGTGACAGGGAGGAGCGGATCCTCTCGGGTGGGCGGCTGGCTCCGATCCTGATCACCGGGGCGATCATGACCGCCACGATCATGTGGATCCTCGTCAACTACACCGACGCCGCTCCTGCGACCGACATCGCAGCCGACCCGGGCTTCACGATGGCGTTCACGTCGTTCGTGTTCCTCCAGATGGCCAACGCCCTGATCGTGCGGTCCGGGGACAACTCTGTGTTCAACCGGTTCAGCCTGACGAACTCCACGTTCTGGTTGGCGGTCGGCGGCGTGGTCCTCGCACAGGTCCTCATCGTCGTCGTCCCGTTCCTGCAGAGCGTCTTCGGCACGACGTCGCTCACCGCTCAGGAGTGGCTCGTCGCCGTGGCATCGGTACTGCCGCTGCTGGTGATCTCGGAGCTGCGCACCTTCGTCGTGTGGATCGTGCGCCGCCGCTCCGCCAACGACCGCACCGATGCGTCTTCACCTGCCGCGGCCTGAGTCGGGAGGAACTCCGGACGGGTAGCGCGTAGGTTGGCCGATGTGCGAGCAGCGCTGTTCACCGAGGTCGGTCATCCGCTCGAAGTCGTGCACGACGTCGAGATCGAGGGTCCGGGGCCCGGACAGGTCCGTGTCCGGATCGCCGCGTGCGGGGTGTGCCACTCCGACCTGTCGATCATGACGATGCAGCCGGTGGGGCCGACGATCCCCGGCCACGAGGCCGCGGGTGAGGTCGTGGAGGTCGGGCCGGGCGTGACCCGGCTGTCCGTCGGCGACCACGTGATCCTGAGCCCCAACCCGGCGTGCGGGCATTGCGCCTACTGCCGTCGCGGCGAGTTCTCCGTGTGCGTGGACTCGATCGCCATCGCCACATCCACGCTCCCCGATGGCACGACGCACCTGTCGCGAGGTGGGGACACCGTCTACCGCGGACTCGGCCTCGGGGCGTGGGCCGACGAGGTGGTGGTCCCCGAGGCCGGAGCGGTGCGCATCGACGTCGACGTGCCGATGGACGTCGCGTGCGTGATCGGTTGCGCGGTCCAGACCGGAGTCGGCGCCGCGATCAACACGGCGCACGTGCAGCCCGGCGACAGCGTGCTCGTGATGGGTGCAGGTGGGATCGGGGTGTCGATCATCCAGGGAGCATCCATCGCCGGAGCGTCGCGGATCATCGTGTCGGACCCGTCGGAGGCTCGGCGTGAATCGGCGTTGCGCTTCGGTGCCACCGACGTGGTCGACCCGTCGGAGTGCGACGTCGTCTCCACGACGATGGACCTGACCGGCATCGGCGCCGATGTGGCGTTCGACGCCGTCGGCTCCTCCGCCCTCGTCTCGGCGGGCATCGATGCCATCCGCAGCCGCGGGACCATGGTCCTGGTGGGCGCGGCGATCACCGACGAGCCGGTTCCGCTGAGCTCGGTCGGCGTGATGTTCACAGAGAAGCGCATCGTCGGGTCGCTGCTCGGCTCGTGTTGGGCCCCCCGCGACATCCCCCGCCTGGTCGGTCTGTGGCAGTCCGGCCGCTTGGACCTTGCCGGCATGGTGAGCGCGAGGCGGCCGCTGGAGGACATCAACGAGGCGGTGGCCGACGCGGCGGCAGGCCGCGGCTTGCGCAACGTGGTCCTGCTCGACTGAGGCGCGGTTCGAACGAGGCGCGGTTCGAACGAGGCGCGGTTCGAAGCGGGGCGGCTGCCAGAGGGAACCGGGTGCGCTACAACGCCGCTTCGATCGCTGCGACCACCTTGTCGTCGTCGGGGACGATGGTCGGGTTGAACCGGGCGAGCACATCGCCGTCGCGGCCGATCAAGAACTTCTCGAAGTTCCAGCGGACGTCGCCGACGGTGCCGTCGTCGGAGTCGGGGACCGAGGTGAGGTCCTCGTACAACGGATCTCTGCCGTCGCCGTTCACCTCGATCTTCTCGGTCAGGGGGAACGTCACCCCGTAGGTGGTGGAGCAGAACGTGGCGATCTCCTCCGCCGTGCCCGGCTCCTGCTCCATGAACTGGTTGCACGGCACTCCGACGACGGTGAAGCCCTGGTCGCCGAAGCGTCCCTGCAGCTCCTCGAGCTGGGTGTACTGGGGCGTGAGCCCGCACTTCGATGCGACGTTCACGAGGAGGGTGACCTTGCCCTTCTGCTCCTTGAGCACGCCGGGCGTGCCGTCGAGTGCGGTGAGGTCTGCGTCGTAGACGGACATGGCAGGCACCCTACAAGCGCGGTTCGCTCGGTTGTCTGCACCGACGGTGAGGGTGAGTCGTTCCTGACTCGTCGGCTCCCACGTGTTCGCTCAGGCCGGGCCACGGAGTACGTCGGCGGCCGAGTCAGGTGCAGATACCCTCGGCTCGATGTCCAACGACGGAATGAGCCTCTTCCTGGCGATGCTGGCCGTGTTCGGCCTCATGTTCGTCGTGGGGACCGTCGCCGTCGCTCTCCTCGCCCGGTTCCGTGGGCTCGGTCCCGGCATGGTCTCGCTGCGCGACGGCGTGTCGGACGCGGCGCTGTTGCTGGCCTTCGCCGTGGCCACGACCTGCACGCTCGGCAGCCTCTACATGTCGGAGGTCCGCCACTTCACGCCCTGCGACCTGTGCTGGTACCAGCGGATCGCGATGTACCCGCTGACGGTCATCCTGCTGGTCGCCACGATCCGCAGGGACCGCCTCGTGTGGCGCTACGTGCTGCCGGTCGCCCTCATCGGCGCCGGGATCAGCACCTACCACTACCTCCATGAGCGGTTCCCCGACTCGGTCAGCACCTCGTGCAGCCTGGAGGCGTCGTGCTCCACGCTGTGGATCTGGGAGCTGCACTTCCTGTCGATCCCGGCCATGGCGTGGGTCGGGTTCGTGCTGATCTCCACCCTCATGCTGATCGCCAGGTCCGCGGCACGTCGCGACCTCACCGACCCCCATCTCACCGACGATCCGTCGGACGAGCCAGAGAACCAGGAGGTGCCGGGATGACCGGCTCGAACCGCAAGCGCGACCCACACGGCGGAGCAGACCCGTACTCCAAGCTGTCCCAGGCCCAAGAGCGCAAGAAGATGACGTACCCGCTCGTCATCGGCGGGACCATCCTGGTCGTCGCGGTGTGCGCGCTGGTCGCCTTCCTCGCGACGCGCTCCGGCGACGACGACTCGTCAGCGGCCGCCGGCACCGGCGCCGCGGCAGCCGCGAACGCCAAGCAGCAGACCGCGGACATCACGGTCTCGGGCGAGCCGCTCCCGCAGATGCCCGAGACGAACGGCCAGTACTTCACCGACCCGGCCACCGACAAGGGGATCGGGCTACCAGCACCCAAGATCGAGGGTGAGTCCTTCGACGGCTCCACCGTCACGGTCGATCCGACGGACGGGACTCCCAAGGTGATCGTCTTCGTGGCCCACTGGTGCCCGCACTGCCAGAAGGAGGTGCCAGCGATCCAGCAGTGGATCGACGACGGCAACCTCCCGGAGAACGTCGAGATCGTCTTCGTGAGCACCGCCGTCGACGAAGGTCGGGGCAACTACCCGGTGTCGACGTGGATCGCGGACGAGGGCGTCACCCCTCAGGTCGTGCTCGACGACGCGGACTCCGGTGCGTCGGCCAAGTACGGACTGTCCGGCTTCCCGTACTTCGTCATGTTGGACGGCGAGGGCAAGGTCGTCGCTCGTGGCAGCGGCGAGATCCCGATGGACGTGTTCGGTCCGGCCGTCGACGCCTTGGCGGCCGGCAACGACCCGATCGCCGCCGCCGGCTGACCACCGTCGTCCAGCCCTCCCCGTTCTGTTCGTCCTTTAACAACGAAAACGTTGTGAAAGGACGAACAGAACGGGTCAGATCGGGTCAGAAGGGGGGCGTCAGCGGGCGCGGGATTCCAGCGCCAGCTTGCCGATCACGCGGCGCTCCAGCAGGTCGCGCAGTGCGGTGCCGACGTCCTCGAGCGGAAGGATCGTCGGCTCCACCGGCGTCAGCGCACCGACCGCGACCTGGGCGAGCACCTCGTCGAGCAGCACCGCGTTCTCCTCCGGGTGCGCCATGGCCCACGCTCCCCAGTCGACGCCCAGCACGGATCTGTTGCGCAGCAGCACCTGGTTGGCGGGCAACGATGGGATCTCTCCAGAGGCGAACCCGATCACCATCAGGCGACCGCCCTCCCTCAGTCCGCGCAGTCCCTCGTTCGACATCGTCCCGCCGACAGGGTCGATCACGATGTCGGCTCCGCCGCCGGTGACCTCGCGGATCTGTGCCCGCAACGGTCCGGCCTCGTGTTCGGGGACGGAGGAGTCGATCACCGCGTTGGCGCTGCGCTCGATGGCCGTTTGCAGCTTCTCGGGGCTCGAGGCGACCGCGACGGTGTGGGCGCCGAAGGATCGGGCGACGTCGAGCATGGCCAGGCCCACACCGCCCGCAGCGCCGAAGATCACGACCCAGTCCTCGGGCCGCAGCACCGTGCGCTTGGTCAGCGTGAACCACGCAGTGCTGTACGACTGGCCCATCGTCGCTGCCTGGCCGAACGCCAGGTCGTCGGGGATGCGGCTCAGCTGCGCAGGGTCGAGGACGGCCTCGTCGGCAAAGCCACCCAGGCCGATCGATGCCATCACCCGCTCGCCGAGCGCCCAGCCCTCGACCGCCGGGCCCACCTCGGTGATCTCACCCGCGATCTCCGAGCCGGGCACGAACGGCAGCGGCGGCTTGATCTGGTAGAGGCCCTGGACGAACAGCGCGTCCACGTAGTTGACGCCGGATGCCCAGATCCGAACGCGGACCTGATCCAGTCCGCACGGGATCGTGTCCATGTCCTCGACGACCAGCGTCTCGGGTTCCCCCAGCTCACGGCACACCACTGCACGCATGGCCGGCACGGTAGTTGCCGTTGACGGGTGGCATCGTCGCGAACAGGATCGGTCGGTGCCTGCCGACGCCCCCGGTTCGATCCCACCCTCCTCGGTGCTCGACGCGTCGCTTGCCGATTCGGAGCTGTCGGTCCTGTGGCTCGACGCACCCGATCCGCCGTCGGCGGGTGAGCCGCTCGATGGGAACACCTCGGTCGACCTGGTGGTCGTCGGTGCTGGCTACACGGGACTGTGGGCGGCGCTGCACTCGCTCGAGACCGAGCCGTCGCGCTCGGTCCTGGTCATCGATGCCGGATCGGTGATCGGCCAGGCCTCGGGGCGCAACGGTGGGTTCGTCTCGGCGTCGCTGACGCACGGCCTCGCCAACGGCGTGGCTCGATTCGGTGGCGACATCGACCGGACCCTCGCCGCGGGCCGGGCCAACTTCGACGGGTTCGTCGACGACATCCAACGGCACCGCATCGACGCGCGATTGGAGCTGAATGGAGCGCTGTCGGTGGCGACGGAGCCCTGGTGCGTCCCGATCGTGACGAAGCACGCCGAACTGGCCCGGGTCCACGGCGAGGACGTCGAGCTCCTCGACGGCGACGAGACCCGAGCGCTGGTCGACTCGCCAACCTTCCTCGGCGGTTCCTGGACACGGTCCGGCGAGGCGCTCGTCGACCCCGCGCGGCTGGGTTGGGGGCTGGCCGACGCGGTCCGAACGGCCGGCGGGCGGATCGTGGAGCGAACGACGATGTCGGCCATCTCGCGCCACGGCGCCGGGCTCGCGGTGCAGACCGACCGCGGACGGATCCTCTGCCGCGCCGCCGTGCTCGGCACCAACGCCGCGGCATCGCCGGTGCGCTCGATCAACCGTCGGGTCGTGCCGGTCTACGACTACGTGCTCGCCACCGAGCCGCTGTCGGCGGTCCAGCTCGAGTCGGTCGGCTGGTCCGGACGCCAGGGGCTTTCTGACACGACCAACCAGTTCCACTACTCACGGCTGACCGACGACGGGCGGATCGTGTGGGGCGGCTACGACGCCGTGTTCCACGACTGGGGCCACATCGACGAGCGGTTCGAGGATCGGCCGACCAGCTACCGCAAGCTGGCCGAGCACTTCCTGACCACGTTCCCTCAGCTGGAGGGCGTGCGCTTCAGCCACCGCTGGGCCGGCATCATCGACACGTCGACCCGCTTCTCGGTGGGATTCGGGACCGCCTTCGATGGCCGGGTGGCGTACGCGGTCGGCTACACCGGTCTCGGGGTGGGTGCTTCCCGGTTCGGCGGCCGCGTCTGCGTCGACCTCCTGTTCCGTCCCGAGGAGCCGACGCTGGACCTCGATCTGGTTCGCCGGTCGCAGGTCCCGTTCCCGCCCGAGCCGATCCGCACCGCCGGCATCCAGATGACACGCCGGGCGATCGCCAAGGCCGACGTGAACGGAGGTCGCCGTGGACCGTGGCTGCGCCTCCTCGACCGCCTGGGGCTCGGCTTCGACTCCTGACCGATCGCGTTCTCGGTGCACCCGGTTCGTCGCCGGCGCGCTCGTTGCACGCAGAACCGGGCGGGGCTCGACTTCGACAGGTCCAGGGTGCCGTCCTAGCGTCGAGGTCCATGCGGAGCCCCAAGGACTTCTTCCAGCCCCTCGCCGTCGGCGCACCTCGTCCGCTGCGGGAGATCCCGTTCCCGCCATCGCGGATGATCCACTTCTTCCCACCGCACCTGGAGAAGGTCACCGCCAAGCTCCCCGAGATCGCTCCGACGGTCGACATCCTCCTGGGCAACCTCGAGGATGCGATCCCGATGGACGCCAAGGAGGCGGCTCGCGCCGGCCTCGTGAAGGTCGCCAGGGAGGTCGACTTCGGTGACACCCAGCTGTGGACCCGTGTCAACAGCCTGGACTCGCCATGGGTGCTCGACGACCTGACCACGCTGGTCACCGAGATCGGCGACGAGCTCGACGTCATCATGATCCCCAAGGTCGAGGGCCCTGAGGACATCCACTACGTCGACCGCCTCCTCGCCCAGCTGGAGGCCAAGGCGGGCGTGACCAAGCCGCTCATGGTCCACGCCCTGCTGGAGACCGCCAGGGGTGTGGCCAACATCGAGGAGATCTGCCTGGCGTCGCCCCGGATGCAGGGCCTGTCGCTCGGCCCGGCCGACCTCGCCGCCAACCGTCGGATGAAGACGACCCGTGTGGGCGGCGGCCACCCCGGCTACCTGGTCCGGGAGGACCCCCCGGCGGGCGACGACGGCCCGCAGTACGGCGCAGATCGCTCCACCTTCCAGCAGGACCTGTGGCACTACACGATCGCCCGCATGGTCGATGCCTGCGCGATGGCGGGGATCCTTCCCTTCTACGGACCGTTCGGCGACATCAAGGACACCGTTGCGTGCGAGGACCAGTTCCGCAACGCCTACCTGCTCGGCTGCGTCGGCGCCTGGTCGCTGCACCCGGTGCAGATCGACATCGCCAAGAAGGTGTTCTCGCCGGAGCCTGCCGAGGTGGCCCACGCCCAGGAGGTCATCGCGGCCATGGGCGACGGCACCGGCGCCATCATGCTCAACGGCAAGATGGAGGACGATGCATCGGTCAAGCAGTGCCACGTCGTGGTGAACCTGGCCCGTCAGCTGGCCGACCGTGACCCCGCCCTCGCCGAGCTGTACGGATTCTGAGCACGCCTCACCCACACCCAGCCCGAACACGATTCTGACGATTCGTCACAACCCTGGAGGTTGTCGAACGTCATGAGAATCCGGTTCTGATCGAGGAGACCACCGACATGACCGACGAGATCCGCCCGCGGCGCAGCGCGCTGTACATGCCCGGTGCCAACGACAAGGCGCTCGAGAAGGCCAAGACGCTGCCGACCGACGCAATCATCTTCGACACCGAGGACTCCGTCGCGCCCGACATGAAGGCCGTCGCCCGCGAAAAGGTGGCCGCCGCGGTGCAGTCCGGGCAGTACGGCAACCGTGAGCTGACGATCCGGGTGAACTCGTTGGAGACCGAGTGGTACGAGGACGACCTCCGCTCCGCCGCTGCTGCTGGCCCCGACGGCATCGTCGTGCCGAAGGTGAGCTCGGCCGCCGACGTAGCGGTGGTCGAGAAGATCATCGAGTCCGCCGGCGTGCCGGACCGCACCCGCATCTGGGCGATGCTCGAGACACCGGCCGCTGTGGAGCGCGCCGTGGAGATCGCCACCAGCTCCGAGCGCCTCGCCGTGCTCGTCATGGGCACCAACGACCTGGCGAAGGAGCTGCGCGCCGGGCTCGTCGCGGGTCGCGCCCCGCTGCTCTGGGGTCTGGCGCGCTGCCTCAACGCGGCCCGCTTCGCCGGCAAGGCGATCCTCGACGGTGTCTACAACGACGTCCGCGACCCCGACGGGTTCGCCGTCGAGGCGGCCCAGGGCGCCGAGATGGGCTTCGACGGCAAGACCCTCGTGCACCCCAGCCAGGTCGAGCCGGCCAACGCGGCGTTCTCCCCGTCGGATGAGGAGATCGAGCACTCGCGTCGAGTCATCGAAGCCTTCGAGCAGGGCCTGGCCGAGGGCAAGGGCGTCATCACCGTCGACGGACGCATGATCGAGAACCTGCACGTCGACAACGCCCGCCGGGCGATCGCCATCGCCGACGCCATCTCCACCCGTTCCGACTGAGGTCGCTCACTCCGGAGTCGGGGTGCAGACTGGCTCCATGCAGAGTGGCTCCGGGCAGACCGGCAACTTCATCAACGGCGAGTTCCGCCCCGCGCTGTCGGGTGCCACCGACGACGTCGTGGCACCTGCGACGGGCGAGGTGATCGCGACGGTCGCCAGCTCGGGCGCCGCGGACGTCGACGCCGCGGTCGAGGGCGCCAGGACCGCGTTCACGACCTGGTCCGAGACCACGCCGCGGGAGCGGTTCGAGAAGATCTCGGCGTTGGCCGATGCCATCGAGGGCGACCTCGACACCCTGAAGCAGCTCGAGTCGACGAACGTCGGCAAGCCGACATCGATCATCGACTTCGAGTTCGACCTGACCGTCGACAACTTCCGGTTCTTCGCCGCGGCCGCCCGCTTCCAGGAAGGTCGCGCAGCAGGGGAGTACCTGGAGGACCACACGAGCTTCGTGCGGCGCGATCCGCTCGGCGTGGTGGCGTCGATCGCCCCGTGGAACTACCCGCTCAACATGGCGACGTGGAAGGTGGGCCCGGCGCTCGCCACCGGCAACACCGTGGTGCTCAAGCCGTCGGAGCTCACACCGCTCACCGCCATCCGACTGGCCGAGCTGGCCGCCGACATCTTCCCGCCGGGAGTGCTCAACGTGGTGCTCGGCCAGGGCGAGTCGGCCGGCGCCGCGCTCGTGGCGCACCCCGACGTGGCCATGGTGTCGATCACCGGTGACGTGTCGACGGGCAAGCTCATCGCCCGGAACGCGGCCGAGACGCTCAAGCGGGTGCACCTGGAGCTGGGCGGCAAGGCGCCGGTCATCGTCTTCGACGACGCGGACCCGGCCGCGGTCGTCGAGTGCCTGACCGACATGAGCTACTACAACTCGGGCCAGGACTGCACCGCGCCGTGCCGGGTGGTCGCCGGACCCAGGGTGTTCGACGACGTGGTCGCCGGTCTGACCGATTCGGTCCGGGCGCTCAAGTGGGGCGACCCGTCGGACCCCGACACCGCCGTCGGTCCGGTGATCTCCGCCGAGCAGCAGGCCAAGGTCGCCGGTATGGTCGATCGGGCCGCCGATGCCGGAGCGGACGTGACCGTCGGGGGCGTCACGCCGGACCGACCCGGTTTCTTCTACGAGCCGTCGGTCGTGGTGAACCCGGCCCAGGACTCCGAGATCGTCCAGCGCGAGGTGTTCGGCCCTGTGGTCACCGTGCAGCGCTTCAGCGACGAGGACCAGGCGCTCGCCTGGGCGAACGGCGTGGACTACGGACTTGCGTCCTCGGTGTGGACCAACGACGTGGCCCGGGCGATGCGCATGGCCAAGCGCCTGCAGTTCGGCACCGTGTGGGTCAACGACCACATCCCGATCGTGTCGGAGATGCCCCACGGCGGCTACAAGCAGTCGGGCTACGGCAAGGACATGTCGATCTACGCGCTCGAGCACTACACCGAGATCAAGCACGTGATGGTCAAGCTCTGAGCGTCGTCGTGAGGGGCCCGGCGTCGGGCGCCGTCGACCGAACTCGACGCGTCGGGTCGGTCAGGCCGCGGCGTTGTTGTGGCGCTCGACGAGCTGCTTGGCGATGACGCGGAGGCACAGGACCTCGTCGGCGCCCTCGAAGATCGACAGCACGCGGGCATCGACCCACAGGCGGCTGACCGTGTACTCCTCGGCGTAGCCCATGCCGCCGTGGATCTGCATGGCTTCGCGGGTGACCCACTCGGCCGCCTTGCACACATACGCCTTGAGCAGGGCGGCCTCGAGTCGACCGTCGCCACCGGCGACCTGACGGGCGATGTCGTAGGAGAACTGCCGGGCCCCCTGGACGACGACGGCCATCCGGCCGAGCTTGGCGGCGTTGAGCTGGTAGTCGCCGACGGCCTGGCCGAACACGTTGCGGTCCTCGGCGTACTGGCGGGCCTCCTCGAGCGCCGCCTGCATGACGCCGACGGCACGCGCCGCGGTCTGGATGCGCCCGTTCTCGAAGCCGGCCATCTGGTAGTAGAAGCCGCGGCCCAGTCCGCCGTCACCGCCGATCAGGTTCTCGTCGGGGACGAACCAGTTCTCCAGGGCGATCTCGTAGGAGTGCATGCCGCGGTAGCCGATCGTGTCGATCGGCCGACCCTCCATCTTCCCGCCGCCGTGGTCGTTGTCCTGGGTCTGCGCGAACCCGTGGCCGTCGCCGCGCTCCTTGGGGACGATGAACATGGACAGGCCCTTGTGGGTCTTGGACCGGTCGGGGTCGGTGCGGGCGAGCAGCATGAGCACGTCGGCGCGGGCACCGAAGGTGCACCAGGTCTTGACGCCGTTGATGAGCCAGCCGCCGTCGACCGGCGTGGCGGCGACCTTCACGCCGGCGACGTCGGAGCCGTAGTCGGGCTCGGTGACCGCGACGGCGTTCATCACCTCGGCGGAGGCGAGACGAGGCAGCCACTCCTTCTTCTGCTCCTCGGTGCCGCCGGCCTCGAGCGCCCGGGCCAGGATCTCGGGCCGGGTGATGAGCGACCCGCCGGCGCCGAGCGAGCCGCGTGACAGCTCCTCGGTGGCGATGATCATGGCGATGTAGTCGGACTCGGTGCCGCTGGCGAAGCCGCCGTACTCCTCGGAGATCGACAGGCCGAAGGCGCCCATCTCGGCGAGGCCGGAGATGATCTCCTCGGGGATGTCGGCGTTCTCCCGGTGGATGTGCTCGGCGACCGGGGCGATCTTGTCCTCGGCGAAGCGGCGGAAGGTGTCCTGCACCATCTCGAAGTCGTCGTCGAGGCCGCGGGGGCCGTCGACGTGCGCGAGCGATGTCAGGAACGACGCGGACCCGTAGGCCGCGGCGACGGCCCGGGTGCCATCGAGGTCGGAGGGATCCACCCCCCACTCGGCCTCCCGGCCGAACACCTTGGCCGCCAGGTCCGCCAGTGCCTCGGCCGCGAACGCGCAGGCGATCCTGGCCTGGTCGTCGCCGGCCTTCGCGTAGCCGAGCAGGCTGCGTGAGGCCTGGACGCCGGCCGCGGCGTGCGCGACGTCGTAGGCCAGGACCTGGTTCTCGGTGATGCCGTTCCGGGCCAGCTGGGCGACGCCGCTGTCCAGCACACCCTGGGCCACGTCGAGGGCTGCAGCCACCGCGTCGAGATCCGGGCCGGGGTTGTGTGCGCTCGTCATGGCGTCAGGCTACCCATCGGCGATGACGGGGCTCCAAGTGCTCGGCACGTCGGTCGGCATCCGTTCCAAGTGCTCGATCAGCTCGTTCAACGGCATCGGCGGGGCGAGCGCGAAGCCCTGCGCCGAGTTGCACCCGATCGCGCGGAGGCGTTCGATCGAAGCCGCATCTCCGACGCCCTCCGCAGTCACGCTCAGGCCGAGGTGGTGCGCCACCTCGACGATCGAGCGGACGATGCGCTCGTCGCCCACGAGCAGCTCGTCGACGAAGCGTCGGTCGACCTTGACCTCGTCGACAGGCAGATCGCGGATCACCGCCAACGACGAGGCCCCGCTTCCGAAGTCGTCGATGCTGAAGCGCAGGCCGTGGTCGTGGAGGCGACCGATGACCTCGGCGCTCTGGCGGGGATCGTCCATGAGCTGGGCCTCGGTGAGCTCGAGCCACAGCGTGCCGGGCGCCATGTCGCTGGTCGTCGCCAGATCGCAGAGCCAGTCCACCCACACCGGGTCGTAGAGGTTGCGCACCGACAGGTTCACGTTGGCGGAGCTCAGACCATGTCCGGTGAGCGCCTCGAGAGCGGCGCAGGCCTGCAGGGTGACAGCCTGCGTGATCGCCCGGATCGCTCCCGACACCTCGGCGAGCTCGATGAACTCGCTCGGCGGCAGGAGGCCGTGACGGGGATGGCGCCAGCGGACGAGCGCCTCGACGCCGAAGATCGACATCGTCGCCAGGTCGACGCGAGGTTGGAAGTGGACCTCGACCTCGTCGGTGAAGCCCTCCTCGCGGAGCTCGGCGAGCAGCTCGAGTCGGCGGACGGCCGCGACCTCCTGTTCCGGCCGATAGAGCTCGTGGCCACCACCGGCCTGCTTCGCGTCGTACATGGCACCGTCCGAGCGACGCATCAGGGTGTCAGCGTCGTCGCCGTGCTCAGGTGACACGGCGATGCCGATGCTGGCGCTCACCTGGAGCCGGTACTGGCCGACCTGCACGGGGGTCGTGGCCAGGTCGCTGAGGCGTCGGGCCACCTCTTCGGCACCAGCGTGGGTGACGTCGGTCGTCATCAGGATGGCGAACTCGTCGCCACCCAACCGGGCGACGGTGTCGCAGTCACGCAGTTGGTTCGACATCCGCCGCGACAGCTCGCGCAGCAGGGCGTCTCCGTACTCGTGGCCGAGCGCGTCGTTGACGTCCTTGAAGCGATCCAGGTCGACCATGAGGAGCGCGACGGGTGCGCCGGTGCGCCGGCTCTCGGTGAGTGCGTGCTCGAGTCGCTCGTGCAGGAGCGCACGGTTCGCCAGGCCGGTCAGCGCGTCGTGGGTCGCTTGGTGGCGGAACGCCTCGGCCATCCTGGCCCGCTTGGTGACGTCCTCGAGAGAGATGCCGACGCACCGGTCGGGCAGGGGCACCGCCCGCATCGAGAACACCTCGTCGACGCCACGGATCCGAACGAAGGGCTCGTCGTGGGGTTCGCCGGTCCGGACGACGTCGACCATGTCCTGGACGAACTCGTCGGTCACGGGGATCAGGTCGACGATGCGCAGCCCGATGGCCTGGTCGTCGAGCTGCGCGAGCGCGACTGCGGCAGGGTTCGCGGCCTGGAGCACGAAGCTCGCGGAGTCGTCAGGGTCCTCCATGCGGATCACGACCAGTGCGATCGGGATGCCCTCGACGAAGTCGGTGTAGCGCCGTACGGACTCCTCGGCCTCCCATCGAGCCGTCTCGTCCACGTACACGCCCCGGCGTCGCACGACGCGTCCGCTGTGGTCGACCGTGGTGCGAACGCGGTTCTGGAATCGCCTGGTCCGTCCCCACGCGTCCATGACCCGGAAGTGCATCTCCACGTCCTGGCCGTCGGCGGCGAGGCGTTCACCCTCGACCACGACCGCTCGGTCGTCGGGGTGGACGCGGTCCAGGAGGAAGTCCGATCGTCGCATCTCGGCGGGGTCGAACCCGAGCAACTCGCCGACGTTGTCGCTGACGTAGTCGGCCGGACCGCTCGGACCGTCGCCCTCCCAGACGGCGGCGTCGATGCCGTTGATCAGCTCGTCGTAGCGATCGCGCTGAGCGGTGAGCGCCCGGGCGATGTGGCCGAAGATGATCGTGGCGAACGTGCACGCCACCAGCCACGCGATCAGGTACGCGACCCACAGCTCCGGTGACAGCAGCAGACCGACGGCCAGCAGGCCGACACCGGCGAGCGGCAGGAGGCGAACGGTCGTCCGCGGTCCGTACCAGAAGACGTACAGGCCGGTGGCCGAGACGAGCACCACCACCACGATGCCGAAGGAGTCCGGGACCAGGAGCGCGATCAGGACCGCGGCGAGCGCATCGCTGGCCGCGACGAGCCGTGGGACGGGGTGCCCCTTGGCGACCTTGTGGGAGAACCACAGGTTGGCGGCGCAGCCGAACACGACGACGGCAGCGCCGATCTGCAGGCGGATGTCGCCGAACAGCGGCATCACCATGATCGCCGAGCCGAGGATCAGGGAGGCCAGCGTCCGCCAGCGGAGGACCTCGATGTCGGTGACGCGGCGCTCGCGCTCGCGCCCGTCCAGCGTCAGAGCGGACGGATGGCGCTCATGCGGTGCCTGGTGCTCGCTCCGCTGTGCGGCGTCGTCGCTGGTCGCTGCGATGTCCATGGTCGGTGGGACGCGTGTCGTCCCGGTGAGATGGCTCCTCGGCGCGACGTTGCCGGGCGGCTCACCGCCGTCGTGCGCGTCTGCGCCCATGGTCGTCCTTCCCTGCCTGGTGTTGGTCGTCGCCGCCGGAGGGATTCCTCACGGTCAGTGATACTCATATCACGTGCAGTGGTCTCTGGCTGAGGGTAGACGAAGATCGGGCTGCGATGGGGCTGAGGTCCGGGCATCGGGACTCGGGACCCATCGGAAGGAGTCGTTCGGACCATGCCGGTCGACCGCGCTGCGGATGCGGGCTCGCGCGAGGCTGCCCCTGTGACGATCGACCCGGTGGCCGCAGGCGGGTTCTCCGCTGCAGCGTCGACCTACGCCCGCATCCGTCCGACGTACGCGAGGCCTGCCATCGGCGCGATCAAGGACCTGTGTCCACCCGGGGGCAGGGTGCTCGACGTGGCGGCCGGGACGGGCATCCTCACGGGCCAGCTCGTCCGTGCCGGCCTCGACGTCACCGCAGTTGAGCCCCTGGACGAGATGGCTCGGCACCTGCGCCTGGCGCTACCGGCCGTTCCCCTCGTGCGCGGCGTGGTCGAGCACCTCGGCGTCCGCGACGACTCGTTCGACGTCGTGACGGTGGCCCAGGCGTTCCACTGGTTCGACTTCCAGGCGGCGCTGTCGGAGCTCGCCCGGGTCCTGGGGCCCGACGGCGTGCTCGTGCTCGTGTGGAACGCCCGGGACGCGTCGGTCCCGTGGGTCGACGAGCTGACCCGACTGGTCGAGCAGCGCACCGGCGGGCGGCCCTACGACGACCACCGCGAGGTGTCGTGGTCGGAGGTGGTGGCCGCATCGGGCCGCTTCGGTCCGCTCGACGAGCGCCGGTACCCGAACCCGATCCCGACCACGCTCGACGGCGTGATCGACCGCCTCCGCTCGACGAGCTTCGTGGCGGTCCTCGACGACGCCGAGCGCGCCGTGCTGCTCGATGCGGCGAGGGACCTCCTCGCCGGACACCCCGAGCTGGTGGGGACCTTCGCCTACCCGCATCACACGATCGTCCATGCAGCTCGACTCGCTCACCGCTGAGGGCTCGGTTCCGACCGCCGAGCAGGCGGCAGTGCTCGGTGCCGGTTCGGCCGAGCTCCGGGACCTGCCGTGGCGACGCACCCGCGACCCCTGGGCGGTGCTCGTGAGCGAGGTGATGCTGCAGCAGACCCAGGCGGTACGGGTCATCCCCCGATGGGAGCGCTTCATCGAACGTTGGTCGACGCCGGCGGCCTGTGCTGCGGCGACACTGGGCGAGGTGCTGACCGAGTGGCACGGGCTGGGCTACCCGCGGCGGGCGCTCAACCTCCGCAGCGCGGCGGCGACGTGCGTCGACCGCCACGGCGGCGCAGTCCCGGCCGATCTCGCCGAGCTGGTCGCGCTGCCCGGCGTCGGTCCGTACACTGCTCGGGCCGTGCTGGCGTTCGCGTTCGAGGCCGACGTCGGCGTGGTCGACACCAACATCGCCCGGATCCTCGCTCGTCGCGCCGGCGGTCCGATGACCGCGGCGGCGGCACAGGCCGCTGCGGACTCCTGGGTGCCGGCGGGGCGCTCGTGGGAGTGGAACCAGGTCCTGATGGACCTCGGCGCGAAGCGCTGCCGACCGGTAGCCGACTGCGACGGATGCCCGGTCGAGTGCCGCTGGCGCGATGCCGGCCGTCCGGATCCGGACCCCGCCGTCGGCTCCGCGGGCGTCTCGCGTCGTCAGGCCCGCTTCGCCGGATCGGACCGCGAGCTGCGGGGCCGGATCCTCGGTGCGATCGCGGACGGTGCCGGTCTGGCCGCCGCGATCGAGGCGACCATCCTCGCCGACGGCGTCGAACCGGCCCGCCTGACGGCGGTCGTCGCGTCGCTCGAGCGCGACGGGCTGGTCGTACGTGGACGCGACGGCGTGCTCCGCCACCCCTAGCCATCCCGGTTCTGACGAGAAGTCAGGACCGTTCCGGTCAGATCCTTACCGCAGAATCCGTTCGGAACGCTGAGCGAGGTGCGCTGTGCGACACGTGCAGGTCGGCGTTGTTGAGAATTCGGTCACACCCCGGGAGTGGACCAGGTCCGTTCATTTACTGTTCACGTGCCCGGACGGATGGCAGGACCGATCCGGAGGAACAGGGGGACAACGCTCTGAACGTCACGTTCTACGGCGTGCGCGGGTCGACCCCGTGCTCGGACGAGCAACTGGCGCGCTACGGCGGCAACACAGCGTGCGTCGTGGTCGATGAGCCTGGCCACGACCCGATCATCTTCGACCTCGGCACCGGACTGCGCTTCTACGGGCTGTCGTGTGACACCAGCACCCCGTTCCGGGGCACAGCGCTCGTCACCCACCTGCACTGGGACCACATCCAGGGCGTTCCGTTCTTCGCGCCGCTGCTGGCCGAAGGTGCGGTGCTCGACCTGTACGCGCCACGCCAGGATGGCGGATCGCTCGAGACGGTCGTTCGAGGCTTCCTGTCACCGCCCTACTTCCCGGTCGGCGTCGACGCCCTCCCGGGCGAGATCCGCTTCCACGGCACGGACGCGGAGACGTTCGCCGTGGGTGCTGCCACGGTCACCTCGGCGTGGGTGCCGCACGTGGGCGCCACCCTCGGCTACCGGGTCGAGCTCGGTGGCCGCACGGTCGCGTACGTGAGCGACCACCAGCAGCCCGGGGCGGGATCGACCGAGGTGGACCCGGCCGTGATCGAGCTGTGCCGGGGCGCCGACGTGCTGATCCACGACGCCCAGTTCGACGGCGAGGAGTTCAACCGGCGCTCCGACTGGGGTCACTGCACCGTCGAGTACGCCGTCGAGGTGGCGGCCCAGGCCGGGTGCGCCACTCTGGTGCTGTTCCACCACGATCCCTCGCACCACGACGAGCGCATCGACGAGCTGCTCGCTGATGCCCGGGAGCTGGCTGTCGCACGAGGCGTCGGTGAGGTCATCGCCGCGAGCGAAGGCCTGACGATCGTTCTCGCCGAGACGGTCGACGTCGCTGGCATGGAACGCGACGGCATGGAACGCGACGGCGGTGAACACGACGCCCGCGAGCGCGACGCCGCCCCGATCGCCGCCGCCGGATAGGTTCACCCACGTGGCTGCCGAACCGACCGACCTCCCCGTCGACGACACGTCGATCGAGATCGACCCCATGCTCTACCGACAGGTGCTCGGGCACTTCCCGACCGGAGTCACCGTGATCTCCTCCCAGGTCGACGGCCGACCCCTCGGTCTGGCGATCGGGAGCTTCTTCTCGGTGTCGCTCGACCCGCCGCTCGTCGGCTTCTGCGTCGCCCGGACCTCGTCCACGTGGCCGCTGATCGCAGAGACAGGCGTGTTCGGGGTGAGCGTGCTCGCGGAGGACCAGCACGAGACGTCGGGCCAGTTCGCGTCGAAGGCGCCGGACAAGTTCGAGGGCATCTCGTGGGATCCGTCGCCCATCACCCGCTCGCCGCTCATCCACGGTGCGGTCGCCCACATCGACTGCGAGGTCTACGAGACGCACCAGGGCGGCGACCACCTGATTGTCGAGGGCCTGGTGCGATCGCTCGACGTGCACCGCCCCGACGTCGGCCCGCTGCTGTTCTTCAAGGGCGGCTACGGCCGGCATTCCGACCTCTGAGCCTCGCCGTCGACCGGATCGGCGACGGGTCAGGAACGAACAGGAGCAGCGTGCCCATCTACGCCCTCGGCGACCAGGAGCCGGAGATCCACCCGAGCGCCTACATCCACCCCGACGCGGTGGTGATCGGCTCGGTGGTGATCGGCGCCGAGTCCTCGGTCTGGCCGTGCGCGGTGCTGCGCGGCGACGACGGGTTCATCTTCATCGGCGAGCGGTGCTCGGTGCAGGACGGTGCGGTGATCCACACCACGCCGTACTGGCCCACGACCGTCGGCGACGACGTCACCATCGGCCACCTCGCGCACCTCGAGGGGTGCAGGGTCGAGGACAAGGCGCTCATCGGCATCGGCTCGAAGGTGCTGCACAACGCCACCGTCGGACGGGAGGCGATCGTCGGTGGTGGCGCGTTCGTGGGCAACAACAAGGTCGTTCCGCCGCTGGCGATGGCGCTGGGCATCCCCGCGACGATCAAGGAGGACGCGGTGACGCCCGGTCACTTCGACATGGGCGTCCGGTCCTACGTGGAGCGCAGCGTCCGGTACCGGACGCAGCTGCGGCGTCTCGACTGACTGTCGCTCGACCCCACACCCCCGTTCTGTTCGTCCTTCCACAACGAAAACCTTGTGAAAGGACGAACAGAACGGGAGTGTGGGGGGCGGAGTCAGGACGTGTCGGACGCGAGCCAGTGGATCCAGGTGACGTCGACGTCGAGGTTGCGGACGACGGTGAACGCCAACAGGAACACGCCGATGGCGATCCAGCCCGCGGTGGGGACCTTCGGCAGCGTGAACGGCCGGTCCTGCAGCGAGCGGACGAGCCACACCACCCACAGCACCGCTGCGATCGGGAGCAGCACCGCGACCAGCACGTTGTGGTCCGCGGCCGCGAGCCAGTCGCCGCGGAGCATCGCGTTCGTCGCCCGGAGGCCACCGCAGAGCGGGCAGTCGATGCCGAACACGGCCTTGGACCAGCACACCGCCGTACCGCCGTCGCCCGGGTCCCACAGAGCGATCGCCGCGCAGCCGCAGGCGACCGCAGCGCCGGTGGCGACAGGAGCCACCCAACGCGGGCGCGGTGGCCGTGCGGTTCGTTCCGGGGGCACCCAGCCAGCAGGTGCAGCGTCGGGCATCTCGCCGTCGGTGACGGTCACGTCGACCACCCTAGGACCCCACCGGCAGGTCCGGGCGGCGCTGGCCGAGGCGCCGCCGCGTCAGGAGCCGGCGTCGGCCCGCTCGGTCGGCGGGAATTCCGGGAGCTGGATGAGGTTGTTACTATCTGCGTAGGAGAAATCCCTGCCCGCTCTCCTACGTGTGAGGAGCCCACCATGTCGGTCGACCTCGACCTCTCCAAGTACTCGCTCGGTTGGAGCGACGAGGAGGACTACGTCTTCAAGCCCAAGCGCGGGCTCGATGAGGCGATCGTCCAGGAGATGTCGTGGATGAAGGGCGAGCCCCAGTGGATGCTCGACTTCCGCCTCAAGTCGCTCAAGGCGTTCGAGCGTCGACCGATGCCCCGCTGGGGTGGCGACATGTCGGAGATCTACTTCGACGACATCTACTACTACATCAAGCCCACCGACGCTCAGGTCGACGAGTGGGACGACCTTCCGGACGCGATCAAGAACACCTACGAGAAGCTCGGCATCCCCGAGGCCGAGCGCAAGTACCTCGCCGGCGTCACCGCGCAGTACGAGTGCCTCCGGGGGTCGACCCGTGTCTGGACGACGACCGGGATGCGACCGATCAAGGAGCTCGTCGCCGGGGACGAGGTGTTCTCCCTCGACCCCTCGACCAAGCGGATCGTTCGGGCCGAAGTCGTCGGAGCGGCGTGCTCGGGTGACAAGGAGGTCTACGAGATCACGGCTCGCGGCCGAACGATCGGCGCGTCCGGCAACCATCCGTTCCTGACGTTGCGCGACCGGCGCGCGGACGGGACCCGCAATGCCCGGTACCTCCCCGAGTGGGTGCAGGTCGACGACCTCCGAGTGGGCGACCTGGTCGCGATCCCGACGGATCTGCCGGAGTTCGGTGATCCTGTGGCGATGCTCGTGCCCGATCGCCCGGGCGCGAGCTCCCTGCCGACCGTCTCTTCACCCGACTTCGCATGGTTCGCCGGCCTCTACCTCGGTGACGGCTACATCCACCACCGGGGCGCGTACGACTCCGTGGAGATCGCGGTGGATGCCACCGATGCTGTGCTCGTCCACGAGATCATCCGGGTCGGCCGTGAGCTGTTCGGGCTGGACTTCGACCTGAGCACCGATGCTGTTCGCCTCACCGCCAGGGGGACCGCTGCGTTGGCCGAGTTCCTGCAGCTCAACGGACTCGGCGGGACCGCACACTCGAAGCGGGTGCCTCGCTGGGTGTACGAGCTGCCGACGATCGAGCGGCTCTCCTTCCTCGCCGGATACCTCGACGCCGACGGGTACGTCCGCAACCACGCATCCAACAAGGACGTGGTGCTCACGAGCGTGAGCGAACCGCTACTCGAGGACGTCAAGGAGCTCGCGGCGTTGTGCGGCATCTGGTCGTCGAAGGTCGTGACCTTCACCAACGCGCACCCGACCGATCGGCGTCGCACGTTGACGGCGCACCGGCTGAACCTCTCGGGTCGGTTCGATCGCATCCCCGCCCGGTCGCCGCGACGCGCCGAGCGCCTTGCTCGTCGCTCCTATGGCCACACGTACCGCACCGCGAAGGGAACGTCGTTCCAGGCCCACACCTCCGACATGCTCGGGTTCGTGCGCATCGAGTCGATCGAACCGGTCGGCGTGGAGCCGACGTTCGACATCGAGGTGGAGGGTCACCACAACTTCGTCGCCGAAGGCTTCGTCGTCCACAACAGCGAGGTCGTCTTCCACCGCAACCGTGAGGACCTGGAGCGCCAGGGAGTCATCTTCTGCGACATGGACACGGCGCTGCGAGAGCACCCCGAGATCGTCAAGCAGTACTTCGGTACCGTCATCCCTCGCAACGACAACAAGTTCTCCGCGCTGAACTCGTCGGTGTGGTCTGGCGGCTCGTTCATCTACGTGCCGCCCGGTGTCGAGGTCGAGATGCCGCTGCAGGCCTACTTCCGCATCAACGCAGAGAACATGGGTCAGTTCGAGCGGACGCTGATCATCGCCGACAAGGGCTCGAAGGTGCACTACATCGAGGGCTGCTCGGCACCGGTCTACACGTCGGACTCGTTGCACTCGGCCGTGGTCGAGATCGTCGTGAAGGAGGCCGCCCGGGTCACCTACACGACGATCCAGAACTGGTCCTCCAACGTCTTCAACCTGGTCACCAAGCGGGCCCGGGTGGAGGCCGAGGGCCACATGGAGTGGATCGACGGCAACATCGGGTCCCGCCTGACCATGAAGTACCCGTCGGTGGTCATGGTCGGTCCCAAGGCGTCGGGCGAGGTCCTGTCGGTCGCGTACGCGGGAGCCGGCCAGCACCAGGACACCGGATCGAAGATGATCCACGCCGCGCCGGAGACCACCTCCAAGATCGTCTCCAAGTCGATCTCCAAGGACGGCGGCAAGACCTCGTACCGCGGGCTGGTGCGGGTCGAGGACGACGCCTACGGCTGCAAGGCCCACGTTCAGTGCGACGCGCTGATCCTGGACCCCGACTCGATCTCCGACACGTACCCGTACATGGAGGTCGGTGCCCGTGATGCCGTCATCGGTCACGAGGCCACCGTGTCCAAGGTCGCCGACGAGCAGCTCTTCTACCTGATGAGCCGCGGGCTCTCCGAGGAGCAGGCCATGTCGATGGTCGTCAACGGCTTCATCGAGCCCGTCACCCGCACGTTGCCGATGGAGTACGCAGTCGAGTGGTCCCGACTGATCGAGCTCCAGATGGAAGGCAGCGTGGGCTGAGATCCGCGAAGCCAAGGTTCTGACGAGAAGTCAGCACCGAAACGGTCGGCATCTCACCGCAGAGCGCGGGCGCGAGCGGCCTCAGCGGAGGTCGATGAACGCCCCGGTCCTGGCCAGCGCGGGGAGCTCGGGGCCCTGCGCCAGACGAGCGGTCGCTGCCGCATGGTCGGCCCAGCTCCGGGGGAGCCGGTTCGCCTCGGTGCCGGTCGGTCCGGCGTCAAGTTCTCGGTCCCGGGCGGTGTTCGCCTCCGATGACACGGCGACGTGGAGCTGGTTCCATCCCGCGGTCGAACCGCCGGTCGCGTGAACCGACGTGCGCAGCAGCACCACCGCGAGCTCCCGCGCGTCGGTCGCTCGATCGGTCGTCACGCGGAACCTGATCGCCATCGCCGAGCGGCGGTGACGACATCGAAGCGCACCGACCCGTCGGTCACGTCGCGTCAGGCGCCGCAGCTCGGCCGTTGCCGAGCGAGCTGCCGCCCGGCCGGCGCGAACATCGTCGAACGAGTCGAAGCTCAGGTTGCAGATGACCTCGAACGTGGAGTGCGGCACGCCAACGTCGTCGACACGTGGTCGGCCCTACCTGAGATCATCCGATGGATTCCCCGATGTCGATCGGACGGCACCGGCGCTGATGTGGCGTCGACGTCGGGGGACGGCAACAACCGGGAAGCGTCAGATCTCCTCGTCGCCGAACTCGATCCGACGGAACTGCTCGTCGGTGAGCTCGTCATCGGGGTTGCCGGTGTCCTCGTAGTCGCGACGCTTGTCGCGCAGGGCGAACCAGACGCCGATGAGGATGAGACCGAACAGGGCGAAGATGCCGATTCCCAGGAGCACGCGGACCATCTGAGCACACGGTGGTCCCCGCGTCGCGCTCCCACGACGAGTCAGGCCGGCGATGTCGTACGGGTGTCGGTCATCCGGAACCCACCGACGCCGTCGACGCGGGCGGTGTGCGCGGCGGCCTGCGCATCGGAGAGCATCGTGGCGGGCGGAGACGCTCCATCTCCGACGGCGATGCCGATCACCGTCTCCACGGCGATCGCCTCTCCGTCCACGGCAATGGGTTCGACCACCGCTGCGAGCAGCCGATAGGCGACCCCGGCGGCATCCTGTGCGTCGCCCAGGTCCTCCGCGACCACGGTGAAGGCGTCGGTGCCCGAGCGCGTCACGGTGTCGGCGCTGCGCAGCCGCTGGGTCAGGCGCTCCGACAGCGCCGTCATGGCACAACGTGCCGTGGCTGGACCGTGAAGGGCCTCGAGCACGTCGAGGTTGACGACCTCGCAGCGCAACACGGCGAACGGGGCGTCGTGCGCGGCCGCCCGTCGTACTGCGGATCCGACGAGGACGCCGAGGGCTCGGTGGTTGGGGAGCCCGGTCTGGTCGTCGGTCCCCGCGACATGTGCGGCTTCGACAGCGCTCCGTCGTCGTCGGCGCTGGGCCCGCCGCTCCTCGGTCAGGTCGGACGCCACGGCGAGCACGCGCTCCACGCGGCCGTCGACGCCAGCCAGCCCGCCGAGCGTGATCGACAGCGTCTTCACGTGACCGTCCGCGCTGGTGACCCGGAGCACCTCCTGTTCGATCTCCGACACCCCGCCGACGATGCGCACGAGCTTCGACAGGACGTCGGCTTGGTCGCGACCGGGGCACAGCGCCAACAGGTGCAAGCCGGCGATCTCGCTCGGCGCACGGCCGCACACCGCGGCGAACGCCGGGTTGAGCGTCACGATCTGGCCCTCGCCGTCAAGGGTCGCGGTGGGCACCGACGCGGCGTCGAGGATGCGCGTGACCGCGCTGACCGCCTGACCGTCGTCGCTCATCGGTGTTCCCGGTCGCTCGAGCTCATGCCGTGGTCATCGGCGCTCGTCGTCGCTTCGTTGAGCAATCCGGGTGGTTCTGCCCAAGGGGCGGCGCGGGTCCGAGCGTCGTCACCAACTCGACGAGCGGTCTCCTCAGCGACATCGCTCCTCAGCGACCGTGGGGCCATGCCATGACGAAGGCTGGAGCGTCCTGCCACACTGGCGACCATGCCGATGCAGGAGAGCTGCAAGTTCTTCGAGAGCCGCACCTATCCCAACGGGGAGACGGTGCGGAAGTGCGACCTCGACCTGGCGCCGGAGGCGCCGTGGCGATGCCCGGAGGAGTGCCCGGCCTACACCCCGAGGCTGGCCGACGTGAACTGGGCGCACGGCACGCTCATCGTCCCGCCGACGCCCGACGAGCCGGGCAGCTTGGGGTCGGACCCGTCGATCGCCGCGCTCCTCGACGAGGCCGAGGACATCGTCAACGCCGCCGTCCCTCGGATACGGGCCGAGGTGGACGCGGACCGAGGGCGCGGCGCCGGTCGCCCCGGCGGCTGGAAGCGCCTGTTCCGTCGAAGGGGCTGACGGCCTGAACTGCGAACCCGAACGGCGACCCCGAGCGGGGCTGGAAATAGCACTACGGCCGTAGTGTAAATTGGGTGTCGTGCTCCCCGAGACCGAAACACCCCGACCGGCGTTCGTCGTCGAGGACCTTCCAGGCCCACAGTGGCTGCGCCAGCGGCGTGCCGCCGCGCTGGAGCGTGCCGGTCACCTGCCGTTGCCGACCGACGAGGCCGAGGAGTGGCGCTACAGCCGCATCGCGGAGCTCGAGCTCGAGCGCTACGGCCCCGGCCCGTCGGACACGCCCGAGCGCGGCGCGGTTCCGGTCCCGGCAGCGGTGGGGGAGATCCTGGCCGCTCTCGGCCCGTTGTCGGGAGTGGTCGTCCTGGTCGACGGTCGCGTCGTCCACTCCGAGGTCGAAGGGGCGTGGGACGCGGGGGTCCGATTCGGATCGGTGCACGACGACGCGGTCGACGCCGAGACGGTGCTGGGCGACCCGGCCGAGCACCCCGTGGACCTGTTCGCCGCCTGGAACGATGCGCTGTCGGTCGAGCCGGTGGTGCTCGACGTGCCCGCAGGTGTCACCGTCGAGCACCCCTTCGCCGTCGTGTCGTTCGTGCAGGGCGCCGGCATCGCAGCGTTCCCGCGGATCACCGCACGGCTCGGTGCCGATGCCGAGGCGTCGATCGTGGAGATCCACCTGTCTGACGACGTCGACAGCCTGGTCGCCCCGCTGACCGAGCTGAGCCTCGGCCCGGCGGCGCGGCTGCACCACGCCGTGCTCCAGGACCTCGGCACCAGCACGTTCCAGGTCGGCTCCCTCGTCGCATCGGTGGATCGCGATGCCACCTTCGACCTCGGTGCAGCCGCCCTCGGCGGTGACTACGCCCGTCTGCGGATCGACTGCCGCCTCGTCGGCCGGGGAGCTGCCGGCAACCTGTCGAGCGTGTACCTCGGCGAGGGCCACCAGATGCTCGACCTGCGAACCTTCCAGACGCACGCGGCGCCCGACACCACCTCGAACCTGCTGTTCAAGGGCGGCGTCGCCGACACGTCGCACTCCGTCTACACGGGGTTGATCCGAATCGCCCCCGACGCCCGTGGCTCGAACGCCTTCCAGACGAACCGCAACGTCAAGCTGTCGGACGGGGCGTGGGCCGAGTCGGTGCCCAACCTGGAGATCGAGAACAACGACGTCCGATGCTCGCACGCCTCGACGGTCGGTCCGGTCGACCCCGACCAGCGGTTCTACCTGGAGTCCCGCGGCGTGCCGTCGGCGGTCGCGGACCGTCTGGTGGTGGGCGGGTTCTTCGACGAGGTGCTCGAAGGCTTCGCCGTGCCATCGCTCGCGCCGATCATCTCCGACCGCCTCGATTCGGCGCTCGACCGGGCGCTCGGACGGACGGGTGCGTCGTGAGCACCGCCGCCACAGAGCGCGTCGACCTGGGCCCGCTCGACGACTTCGCCGATGAGGAGGGCACGCTCGTCGAGGTCGCCGGCCGCAGGATCTCGTTGATCCGGCTGGGCGACGACGTGTACGCCATCGGCGACACCTGCAGCCACGGTGCGGTCTCGCTGTCGGGCGGGATCGTCGACGCAGACGCCTGCACGATCGAGTGCCCCAAGCACGGCAGCGAGTTCGACCTGCGCACCGGCGATGCGCTGACGCTGCCGGCGGTGCGTCCGGTGCCCGCCTACTCGGTCCGCGTCCACGACGGTCGCGTGGTGCTGGAGCTGACGACCACAGACGAGGAGACGACGTGAGCGAGCTGGTGATCGACGACCTCCGCGCCGAGGTGAACGGCAGTCGGATCCTCGACGGCGTGACGCTGACGGTGCGCTCGGGCGAGGTGCACGCCGTGATGGGTCCCAACGGCTCCGGCAAGTCGACGCTGTCGCACGTGCTGATGGGTCGACCCGGCTACGAGGTCACCGGCGGGACGGTCACGCTCGATGGCGTCGACCTGTTGGCTCTGGCGACGTGGGAGCGCGTCCAGGCCGGGCTGTACCTGGCGCTGCAGTACCCGACCGAGGTGCCCGGGGTCCGGGTCGCTGAGGTGCTGGAGGAGTCCTTCGCCGCTGCCGGTCGGGACCCGGCGCTGGTGCCGGCCGCGTTGGAGCGGGAGGCCGATCTGATCGGCTTCGATCGCAGGTTCCTCGACCGACCGCTCAACGTCGACCTCTCCGGGGGTGAGAAGAAGCGCAACGACACCATGCAGCTCGGCGTGCTGGAACCGCGGATCGCCATCCTCGACGAGCTGGACTCCGGCCTCGACGTCGACGCGCTGCGTGCGGTGTCGCGGCGCATCGAAGCCGCCACCACATCGGGCTTCGGTGAGGGGGAACCGCTCGGCGTCCTGGCGATCACGCACTACACCCGGCTGCTCGAGGAGCTGCACCCCGACGTGGTGCACATCTTCGCCCGGGGTCGCATCCTCGAGTCCGGCGGTCCCGAGCTCGCCGACCGCTTGGAGGAGTCGGGCTACGCGGCGTGGGTCAGCGAGCTCCCCGACGACGACGCTGGCGGGTTCAACGGGCTCGAGTCCGAGCGCCCCCAGATCGACGACCCGTTCTTCGATGCCTGATCGGTCTGTGCCTGTCGACGAGGGGGTAGGGGAGCGCGCGTGCCACGACCTGGACCTCTCCCCGGTGCCGAGCTCGACGACGCGCTGACATCGCTGTCGGGCTGGACCCTGGTCGGTGGGTGCTTGCACCGCGAATTGCGCTTCGCCGACTTCACCCGGGCTTTCGGGTTCATGGCTGCGGTCGCCACGGTGGCTCAAGCGATGGACCACCATCCGGATTGGTCGAACTCGTACAGCACCGTCACCGTCGACCTGGTCACCCACGACGCGGGCGGGGTCACGTCGCTCGACGTCGACCTGGCCCGGCGGATGTCGGAGCTCGCGGCCGACCTCGGCGCCACCTGAGGAGACGAGCGACGCGGACGCCGTCGTTCTGTGTGCAACCGGTTCGCCGTGGGCGACCTCGGTGCACAGGAAACCGGCTCAGGACTCGTCGATCGCCTGCTGGAGCGTGTTCCAGCTGAGCGTGGCGCATTTGATGCGGACCGGGAACTTCACCACGCCGCGCAGGGCTTCCAGGTCGCCGAGGCGCAGCTCGCCAGGGTTCGCGTCGTCGACCGACGCGGGTTCACCGCCGTCGAGCTCGCCCTCGTGGATCGACATCATCGCCTTGAACGACTTGGTGAGGTCCTTGACCTCGCCCACGGTCTTGCCGGTGACGGCGGCCGACATCATCGACGCCGAGCTCTGGGAGATCGAACAGCCCTGTCCGCCGATGCGCACGTCGCTGACTACGGCGTCGTCGCCCTTGGAGGCGTCGTCGAGCTGGAGGTACACCACGATCTCGTCGCCGCACAGCGGGTTGAAGCCCTCCACGCGGGCGGCGGGCGGGCTGGGCAGCTCGCCGCGGTTCCTCGGGTTGCGGTAGTGGTCGAGGATGATCTCTCGGTAGAGGTCTTCGAGGCCTGACATTCGTCAACCGTTCCCTTCGCCCCGGTGGATTCGCCCCGGGGCCGTCTCGTCAGTGCGATCTCTCAAGTGCGGGTGCACCTCAGAAGTCGAAGAAGCTGCCAGCGTCGTCGAGTGCGTCACCCAGCGCGTCGATGTCGGCCTCGTCGTTGTACACGTACCACGATGCTCGCGCGGTGGCACCGACGCCGAGAACTCGCATGAGCGGTTTGGCGCAGTGGTGGCCGGGTCGAACGCACACCCCGTGCTGGTCGAGCACCTGTGAGAGGTCATGAGGGTGGATGCCCTTGAACGCCAGGCTCATGACGCCGCCCCGCACCGCGGGGTCGGCCGGACCGTAGATGACCAGGTCGGACCCGAACCGCTCCGTCAGGCTGTCCATCGCATAGGTCGTGAGAGCGACCTCGTGTGCCCGGACCTTGTCCATCCCGAGCGAGCCCAGGTAGTCGACGGCTGCTCCGAGCCCGACGATCTCGGCGATCGGCGGCGTGCCCGCCTCGAACTTGTGGGGCACCTCGGCGGGGACGAATCCGTCCGTGGTGACGTCGAGGATCATGCCCCCGCCGCCCAGGAACGGGGGCATGGACTCGAGCAGGTCGGCCCGGGCCCAGAGCACCCCGACACCGGTCGGTCCCAGCATCTTGTGACCGGAGAACGCCAGGAAGTCCGCACCCATCTCGACGACGTCGGTGGTGACGTGCGGGACGTACTGGCAGGCGTCGATGCAGGCGAGCGCTCCGGCGGCGTGTGCGGCGTCGGTCAGTCGTCGGACGGGTGTGATCGTGCCGACCACGTTCGACATGGCCGAGAGGGCGAGCAGCTTGGCGCCGTCGAGCAGTCGATCCAGGTCGGTGAGGTCGAGTCGGCCGTCGTCGGTGAGCGGTATCCAACGCAGTTCGAGCCCGCGCTCGGCCGCGAGCTGCTGCCACGGGACGATGTTCGCGTGGTGCTCGAGCTGGGTGAGCACGATGACGTCACCCGGGCCCAGGTTGGCGGCCCCCCACGAGCGGGCGACCAGGTTGATCGACTCGGTGGCGTTCTTGGTGAAGACGATCTCGTTGGCAGATGGGGCGCCGATGAAGCCGGCGACCTTGGCCCGGGCTGACTCCATGGCGTTGGTCGCCTCTTCGGCCAGGGTGTACGCCGCCCGGTGCACGTTGGCGTGGGTGGTCTCGTAGTAGCGGTCCATCGAGTGCAGCACGGAGGTCGGCTTCTGCGACGAAGCGGCTGAGTCCAGGAACACGAGCCGGTGGCCGTGGACCGTGCGCGACAGGATCGGGAAGTCGGCCTTGATGGTGGCGACGTCGAGCTCGTCGAGCGCTGCGACGTCGACGGTTCCGGTGGCGTCGGCTGCTGCGCTCATGGGACGTGCTCCGGCTCGCGGAAGGCGTCGAAGCCTTCCTGTTCGACCTGTTGCGCCAGCTCCGGACCGCCGGTGGCGACGATCCGGCCGTCGATCAGGATGTGCACGACGTGGGGTTCCAGGTGGTCGAGCAGGCGCTGGTAGTGGGTGATCACCAGCACGCCGAGCTCAGGACGATCCTTGCGGACCTCGTTCACGCCGTTGGCGACGACGCGCAGAGCGTCGATGTCCAGACCTGAGTCGGTCTCGTCGAGGATCGCCAGCTCGGGCTCCAGGATCGCCATCTGCAGGACCTCGTTGCGCTTCTTCTCGCCGCCGGAGAAGCCCTCGTTGAGGAAGCGGTCGGCGAAGCTCGGGTCCATGTCGAGACGCTGCATCCACTCCATGATCGCGATGCGGATCTCCAGCACCGACAGGTCGATGCCCTTGCGCTCCGACAGCGCCTGACGCAGGAACTGGCGCACGGACACCCCGGGGATCTCCTGCGGGTACTGGAAGGCGAGGAACATGCCGCTCCGGCCACGCAGGTCGGCGGACCAGTCGGTCACGTCGTCGCCCTTGAACCGCACCGATCCGCTGGTGATCTGATATTCGGGCGAGCCCATCAGGGTGCTGGCGAGCGTCGACTTGCCCGACCCGTTGGGTCCCATCAGCGCGTGGACCTCACCGGGACCGATGGTCAGCGACACCCCGCGGAGGATCTCGGCGTCGGACTGCTCGGTCGGCGCGACGTGCAGGTCGTCGATCACGAACAGGGGCACGGTGGGGGGATCGCCGGACATGAGGCCAGTCTATTTCCACTACGGCGATAGGGGTAATAGCCCATCAGCGCGGATCCCCCCCGTTCTGTTCGGCGTTTCACAAGGAAGATGTTGTGAAACGCCGAACAGAACGGGAAGGGGCGACCTGCCACGATGGTCGACCGATGCCGCTCACGTTCCTCGCCCATCAGGCGCCAGTCCTCCCGCTCAAACGCTGGCGTCCGGAGCTCGACGGAACGGCGATGGTCGTCGGGACGATCGTCCCGGACATGGCGCGGGCCGTGCCGCCCCGGTTCGCGTTGATCTGGGACGGGCGCCCGATCTGGTGGGACGGCCACGCCTGGGGCCAGGCGCTGACCGGCGGGCTCGTCGTCGGGCTGCTGCTGACGTGGTCCGCCCGACGACTCGTGCTGCCCCGTTTGGCCGGCTACCTCCCCGACCTCGGACAGTTCCACCTGCGCGACCTCCGCCTCCTCGGCCGGACCCGGCACCCATGGTGGATCGTGGTGCTCTGCCTCGCGATCGGCTCGATCACGCACCTCCTGATCGACCTCGTCACCCACACCGATCGCGGGGTCGTCCTGCCCGGGCTCGCCGTCCACCTGTTCGACATCGCCGGAAAAGACGTCAAGGTCGCGACGGTCCTGCAGGTGCTCGCGTCGGTCGGCCTGTCGGTGTTCACCGTGTGGGAGATGTACGACATCGGCCGCCGGCGACTGATCAGCCGCTGGAGCGGGGTCGAGGTCCCGGTGCCCGCGCTGACGCCGTCGAACCGGTTCGCCGTGAGAGCCGTCGTGGTGGTGGCGGCAGGGTTCAGCGGTCTCGTCGGGCTGACCCGGGTGTCGATCACCCCGGCGGTCGGCTTGATGACCTCGGTCGTCGTCGGGTGGGTCGCTCTGTGCGTGATCGCCGCGTTCGTGCGCCCGGCGTCGGACGCCTGAACTCGGGACACCCCGGGTCGTCAGGCGACGGCGCAAGTCCCGAGAACCTGGCTCACCAGCCTCGATCCACCCACTCCTGTAGCTGAGGTGACTCGTCGCCGATCGTGGTGTCGTCGCCGTGGCCGGGCAGGACGATCGTGTCGGATGGCAGCTTCGAGAGCAGTCGACGCTCAATCGACTCGATGATGGTGGGGAAGTCGCCACCTTCGAGCTGCGTGGTGCCGGGCCCTCCGGGGAACAGCGTGTCGCCGCTGAAGAGGATCGGCTTTCCTTCGATGCGGAAGCAGACCGATCCGGGAGTGTGGCCGGGGGTGTGGATCGTTCGCAGTCGTAGGTCGCCGACTTCGATGAGCTCGTCGTCGCCGATGATCTCGTCGTAGCTGGGCAGCATCGCTGCGTCCGCTGCAGTGACCGCAACCGAGTAGCCGGCGTCGCGCATCTCGGGGACGGCCTGGATGTGGTCCCAGTGGCCGTGGGTCTCGAGCACCCGGCGCACGCCGAGTGAGTCGGCCAGCTCCAGCAGTTGCTCGTGCTCGTTGGCCGCGTCCAAGAGGACCGCATCGCCGGTGCGTCGGCATCGGATGACGAACACGTTGTTGTCCATCGGGCCGACGACGACCTTGTGGACCGCCACGTCGGTGTCGGACAGGTGCAGGGTGCCGGGCTCGGACATGGCCCGAGTCTCGCGCCGTGGACGTCGGTCGCGACGTCCTCGACGGGTGGCGTCGGAACAGCTTTCGCCCTCAGCGCACGGTTCGGACGCGCTGAGGGCGAAACCCCTCGCGTGCGCCGGCCCGGTCATCGCCCGTTGCTCGTGGCGTCGACGTTCAGAGGACGTCGAAGCCGAGGGCGAGCGCGACCGGGATCTGCGTCGGGTCGAACGTGACGAACGTGGTCGGGCGGGGGAGGCGGTCGGCGGCAGCGAGGTGGATGGCATCGACGGTGCGCACCGGCTGGGTGCGGCCGAGCTCCGCGGCGCGGTCGAGGCACAGCTGGTCGACGGGGACGACGTGGATGCGCTCCCAGTCGTCACGCAGCGCCCGGCGCAGTTCGTCGGTCCGCATCGGGTCGTCGCCGAGTCGGTCGACCAGCATCAACGCTTCGGACAGGGCGAGCGCACTGGCGCACCACTCGTCGTCGACCGACATCGCGTCGAGCACCGTCGCCCGCGTCGGACCCTCGAGGAACCGCGACAGCAGGGCCGTCGTGTCGAGGGCCAGCGTCATCGCCTGCGCCTCATCGCCCGCCCTTCATCGCCTGTGCCTCATCGCCTGTGCCTCATCGGCCGCGCACCTCGCGGGCGAGTTGGTCGATCCGGGTTCCGGCCCACAGCGGCAGCGACATCTCCGGCGCGGGCCGGTCGCTGCGCCGTGCGGGGACGATGCGACCCTGCGCGGCGAGGTCCGCGATCGTGCGGGCACCGTCGGTCGGCTCGAGTGGGCCGAGCTGCGCGACCGGTCGACCGTCGACGGTGATCACCACCCGGTCGCCGGCCCCGGCCCGTCGGACCTGGGCGGCGACGTCGGCTCGTAGCCGGCGGATCCCGATCTGCTCCACGGCAGCATCCTACCCGGGGCTCGTCGTCGGATGGGTACGCCGGTGTACACATGCCGCCTGGCAGGCCACGTGCCGGTCCGGTACAACCACAACGTCAACCGTCAACCGTCAACCGGCGACGAATGTCCGAACCGACATCGTCCCCAGGGGGAATCGAAGTGAACTTCGCCTTCAGCGAGGAGCAGGAAGAGCTCCGCAAGGTCGTCCGTGACTTCCTCAACGCCAAGTCCGACGAGCCGACCGTCCGTGAGCTCATGGACACCGAGTCCGGCTACGACGAGGCGGTCTGGACCCAGATGGCCGAGCAGATGGGCCTGCAGGGCCTGGTCATCCCCGAGGAGTACGGCGGCTCCGGCTACAGCTTCGTCGAGCTGATCGTCGTGCTCGAGGAGATGGGCCGTCGCCTGCTGTGCGCCCCGTACTTCTCGACCGTCGTGCTGGCCGGCCAGACCCTGATCCACTCGGGCGACGACGAGGCCAAGTCTGCCTACCTGCCAGGCATCGCTTCGGGCGAGACCGTCGCCACCGTCGCCTTCACCGAGCCGAACGGCCGCTGGGACGAGTCGGCCGTCACCGCCACCGCCACTCCGGACGGCGACGGTTGGAAGATCGACGGCGAGAAGCTCTACGTCCTCGACGGCCACACCGCGGACCTCATCATCACTGCGGCGCGCACCGACGCCGGTGTCAGCCTGTTCGCGGTCGCCGGCGATGCTCCGGGCCTGACCCGGACTGCGCTGTCGACGATGGACCAGACCCGCAAGCAGGCTCGCCTGGAGTACTCGTCGGTGCCGGCCACGCTGATCGGCGCCGACGGCTCCGGCTGGGACACGCTCTCCACCGTCCTCGACCTGGCGGCCGTAGCGCTCGCCGCCGAGCAGGTCGGTGGGTCGCAAGAGGTGCTGGAAGCTGCCGTGCAGTACGCCAAGGACCGCGTGCAGTTCGGTCGCCCGATCGGCTCGTTCCAGGCGATCAAGCACAAGTGCGCCGACATGCTCCTCGAGGTGGAGTCAGCCAAGTCGGCTGCGTACTACGCCGGCTGGTGCGCCTCGGAGCTCAACGACGAGCTGCCGTCGGTGGCGTCGCTCGCCAAGGCGTACTGCTCGGAGGCCTACTTCCATGCCGCCGCGGAGAACATCCAGATCCACGGCGGCATCGGCTTCACGTGGGAGCACCCGGCGCACCTCTACTTCAAGCGGGCCAAGAGCTCCGAACTGCTCTTCGGTGACCCGACCTATCACCGGGAGTTGCTCGCGCAGCGCATCGGCATCTGAGCAGCGCGTCGCAAGCACAGCGTTCGACGGCGGCACGTCCCGGTCCGGGACGTGCCGCCGTCGCGCGACGGGAGCGCTCGTCCGGGGGAGAATGCAGGACATGTGGATCTGGATCGTGGCCGCTCTGGTGCTGTGCTTCGTGATCGCCGCCGTGGCGATCGGCGGGGTCAGCGGTGACCTCGCGGCTCGCCCGCGCCGCAGCGTGTACGACCTCGAGGAAGCAGTGGACTTCGTGGCCGACCGCCTGCCCGACGACCTGACCGCCGAGCTGTCCTACGACGACGTCCGCGCTGTTCTGCTTGCTCATTGCGACTACCTGGCCGCCAAGGGCGTGGCATCGGCGAAGGCGGCCGATGACATCGGCGACGCTCTGGTGGTCGTCCCCGACGACGAGCCCGTCGCATGGGTGCTCGGCTCGCTCGAGGAGCAGGGGTTCGAGATCGCCGACGCGGACGTCGTGGCGGTGCTCGACGTGGAGCAGCGCTACTACGAGGCCATCGGTGCGATCGGGCCGCGCGTCGACGGTCCTGACGGCGCCCTCCCCGGCGACGGCGACTGAGCAACCCAACCTGATGCACCGACGGGTCGGGCCTACGATGGGCGGATGGATCGTCCGGGCAAGTTCGAGCACCACCGCTACGTCGGTGACAAGCGCACCCAGGTCGTCTACGACGTCGACGAGCTCGGCCCCGAGGACGAGCACCTCATCGACGAGCTCATGGCGGCCGAGACCTATCTGTGCTTCGGCCCTGACACGCTGGCCGAGGCACGCAACCGCGGGTACCGCATCTACTCCAAGCAGCGGCACCTCGCCGGCACCTGAGCGCGATCGTCGCCGTGGCTGTCGACGATCCGAGCGCCACGAACGGCACCGAGGGACGCGGTCCCAGCGACGCTCCGGTGATGGACTACGTCTTCCGGTCGGGAGCGCTGCAGCTGAGCGGGCACCTGGCCGAGCCGCCGGTCTCCACGCACGAGGCCCCCGGCCTCGTGCTCTGCCACGGGTTCCCGACCAGGGGCCGCGAGAGTCCGCAGTCGGGCAAGTCGTTCCCGGAGCTGGCCGATCGGATCGCCGCCGAGCTCGGGTGGGTCGTCCTCACGATGAACTTCCGGGGATGCGGCACCGCGGACGGCGACTTCTCCCTGAACGGCTGGCTCGACGACCTGCACGCTGCGGTCGAGCACGTCACCGCGCTCGGCGTCACCGGGGTGTGGCTGTGCGGGACCGGCACGGGCGGGTCGCTCGCCATCTGCGAGGGTGCCCGCAACCGTGACGTGCGGGGCGTCGCTGCGCTCGCTCCGCCGGCGGACTTCGACGACTGGGCTCGTCACCCACGTCGACTGCTCCTGCATGCCCGTCAGGTGGGCGTGATCAAGGACGTGGACTTCCCTCCGGCCTTCGACAAGTGGGCGGCGCAGCTGCGCGAGGTGCGTCCGCTCGTCGCGGCCCCGAACCTGGCACCCAGGCCGCTGCTCCTGATCCACGGCGACAGCGACGATCTCACCCCACTCGAGGACGGACGGGCGATCGCCGCCGCGCACGCCAGAGCCGAGATGCGTGTCATCAACGGCGCCGGACACGAGCTGCGCCACGACCCTCGTGCCGTCGCGGTCCTGCTCGGTTGGCTGGCGCGACAGCAGATCTCCGACGTCGTCGCCGGCAGCTGACCATCTCGGCCCGGGTTCGTCCGCCCGTCAGTCGACCGTGTCGGCCTTGGACTTCTTGGCCGCCTTCATCATCTTCTTCCATTCGCGGACCCGAACCAGGTTCGCCTCGGAGTCCACGTCCGCAACCGAGCGGGGCTCGTCGTCGGAGAACGGCGCGGCGACCGCCTCCCAGCCCGACGGTTGGATCCCGAGCCGCTTGGCCAGGATCGCCATGAAGATGCGGGTCTTCTCGTCGCCGTAGCCAGGGAGCTCGCGAAGGCGCTCGTAGAGCACGTCGGCCGACGGGTCATCGGCCCACAGCCGGGCGGCGTCGCCGTCGTAGTCGTCGGCGAGCGCCGTGCACATGCCGTGGATCCGTCGACCCATCGCCGCTGGGAACCGGTGGATCGCCGGCTTGCGGCTGCACACCTCGACCACGTCGTCCTCCGACATCGAGGCGATCGCGCCGGCGTCGAGCAGGCCTCCCAGGCGGTCCTTGAGCGTGGCCGGACCGCGGAAGGCCCACTCCATCGGCACCTGCTGGTCGAGCAGCATCCCGATCAGGAGTGCGAGCGGCTCCGACTCGAGCAGCCGGTCCGCCTCGTCGTCACCGGTGATGGGGATCGCTGGCCCGGTCATGGGTGATCACCCTAGTGATCCAGGCCGTACGGCCCCGGTGGTCCGGGTCGAACGCCCCACCCTGCAGGGACCAACGCCCCGATGTGTTCAAGGCAGGCCCGACACGCACCGAAGCCCCTGGAGTCACCTGCCGAGGTCACCGACCTGACCTCGACCGATCGAGAGCCGCACCGCTGACCGGTGCTGCGTCACAGGAGCAATCGTGGAGAGCTGCCCCCATTGCCACTTCCTCATGCGAGACGACGCCATCGAGTGCGGCGTGTGCCACCGACCACGGGTGATGGTGGCCCGTGACGCCGTCGCGGTCGTCGACGACACCCGGGTGGGCTTCGAGCACGCGGGCGGGGTGCCGGTGGCGCTCGTCGTCATGATCGGCCTGGTCCTCGCAGCGGGCGTGGCGATCGTGGCATCCACCCAGAGCTGGTTCTGACTCGTCACCGCCTCGCAGACCGCTTGCTCCGATCAGCCGTGCCAGGGCACCGGGAGCTCGGGGTCGACGCCGAACCGAGTGATCGCGTCGGTGACGATCGAGGCATCGACCGCGCCATCGGCGCACAGCTGACCGAGCACCGCGACGCACAGGTGCGCCGCGTCGGTCTCGAAGTAGCTCCGGAGCGCGGCCCGGGTGTCGGATCGCCCGAATCCGTCGGTGCCGAGGCTGGCGAAGCGCCGGGGCACCCAGCGACTGATCTGGTCGGGAACGAGTCGTAGGTAGTCCGACACGGCGACGACCGGGCCGGCCGAGAGCGACAGCGTCTCGGTGACACGAGGGGTGCGTGGGGGTGCGGTCGGGTGCAGTGCGTTCCAGCGCTCGACCGCCAGCGCGTCGAGGCGCAACTGCTGGTAGCTCGTCGCCGACCACAGCTGTGCGCCCACGCCGTAGTGCTCCGCGAGCAGGCCTTGTGCTTCGACGGCGGTCTGCCAGGTCGGACCGGAGAACAACACGGTGGCGCTGGGGCCGTCGACCGACGGCGCCGCCGCCCACGGGTACAGACCGCCGATGATCCCGTCGACCACGTCGAGCCCGTCGACCAGCGGTTCGGGGATCTGCGGCATCCGGTAGTTCTCGTTGTACAGGGTCAGGTAGTAGAAGACGTCCTCGCCGTGCTCGGCTCCGGCGGGCGGGTACATGCGGGCGATGCCGTCGCGGATGATCGCTGCCATCTCGTAGGCGAAGGCCGGGTCATATGCGCGGCACACCGGCACGGCCGACGCCAGCAGGTGGCTGTGTCCGTCCTGGTGCTGCAGGCCCTCGCCCAGGAGCGTGGTTCGCCCGGCGGTCGCACCGAGGAGGAACCCGCGGGCCCGGGCATCGGCCGCAGCCCAGATCAGGTCGCCCACCCGCTGGAAGCCGAACATGGAGTAGAAGGTGAAGAACGGCACCATCGGGACGCCACGATGGGCATATGACGTGGCCGCGGCGGTCCAACTCGACAACCCGCCGGCCTCGGTGATCCCCTCCTCCAGGATCTGGCCGTCCGAGGACTCCTTGTACGACAGCAGCAGGTCGTGGTCGACCGGCTCGTACAGCTGACCCTGCGACGCGTAGATCCGCAGCTCGCGGAACAGCGCGTCCATGCCGAAGGTGCGGGCCTCGTCGGGGATGATCGGCACCACCCGGCGACCGAAGTCGCCGTCGCGGCACAGGTTGCGCAGGAGGCGGGTGAACGCCGTCGTGGTGGAGGCTGCCTGACCGCCTGATCCGGTCATCAGCTCGTCGAAGACCGCTGGAGTGGGCGTGGCGAGCCGGCGGCGGGTGCGGACCCGACGGGCCGGAAGGTACCCGTCGAGGACGGCGCGGCGGCCCTGGAGGTACTGCATCTCCTCGGAGTCGGCGGGCGGCCGGACGTAGGGCGGGATGCCGTCGGCGAGCGCTTCGTCGGTGATCGCGTCCTGCAGCTCGAGTCGGTCTCGCAATCCGATCAGCTGCTCAGCCGACATCTTCTTGATCTGATGCGTTGCGTTCCGGGCCTCGACGCCGGGGCCGAGCGTCCAACCCTTGATCGTCTTGGCGAGGATCACCGTCGGGATGCCTCTGGTCTCGGTGGCGGCTGCGTAGGCCGCGTAGATCTTCCGGTAGTCGTGGCCGCCGCGGGGGAGCTTCTCCAGGTCCTCGTCGGAGAGGTGCTCGACCATGCGGCGCAAGCGGGGGTCGGGTCCGAAGAAGTGCTCGCGGATGTAGGAACCGGGCTCGATCGCGTACCGCTGGAACTCGCCGTCGACGGTCGTGTTCATCTTGTTGAGCAGCACGCCGTCGGCGTCCTGGGCGAGCAGAGCGTCCCAGCGGCCACCCCACACGACCTTGATCACGTTCCAGCCGCTGCCCCGGAAGATCGCCTCCAGCTCCTGCATGACCTTGCCGTTTCCGCGGACGGGACCGTCGAGTCGCTGCAGGTTGCAGTTGATGACCCAGGTGAGGTTGTCGAGGCGCTCTCGGGCGGCCAGCGAGATCGCGCCGAGCGTCTCCGGCTCGTCGGTCTCGCCGTCGCCGACGAAGCACCACACCCGGCTTGCCGCTGCGTCGTCGATCTGACGGTGGTCGAGGTACTTGTTGAACCGGGCCTGGTAGATGGACAGGATCGGCCCGAGGCCCATCGACACGGTCGGATACTCCCAGAAGTCGCCCATGAGGCGTGGGTGCGGATATGACGACAGGCCGCGACCGATGCGACCCGGCAGGTCGATCTCCAGGCGGAACCGATCCAGGTCGTGCTCGGACAGGCGGCCCTCCAGGAACGCACGGGCGTACACACCCGGGGCCGCGTGACCCTGGAAGTAGACGGCGTCACCCGGGTAGCCGCCGGCGGCATCGTGGAACGAGTGGCCCCGGAAGAAGTGGTTGAAGCCGACCTCGTAGAGCGCAGCGGAGCTCGCGAACGTCGACAGGTGGCCACCGATGCCGTCGGCGTGCTTGTTCGCGCGGACCACCATCGCCGCCGCGTTCCAGCGGATGTGACGACGGATGCGCCGCTCCAGGTCCTCGTCACCGGGGAACCAAGGTTCCTGGGCGACCGGGATCGTGTTGACGTACGGCGTGCTGACCGATGCCGGTGTGCCGATCGATCGCTCCCGTGCACGTTCGAGGAGCCGGGCCATCAGGTACTGCGCCCGAGCGCCACCCCGCTGGTCGACCACCGCATCGAGGCTGTCGAGCCACTCCTCGGTCTCGGTCGGGTCGATGTCGGGGAGCTGGTGGGCGAACCCGTCGATGATCACCGTGTTGACCTCCTGGGGACTGGGAGCTGTGACAAGCCTACGGACGTGGGCACACGTGGGTGAGCGCGCTCGAACGGCCGGTTCTGCGACGCGCTCGGCAGCGAGATGTGCCAGACCCGTCACGGAACCCTGGGCCACCTATGGTCGTGGCTGTGACCCCGATCCGTGCCTACACCGACGGTGCATGTCGCGGGAACCCCGGTCCCGGTGGGTGGGCTTGGGCTGTCGAGGGGCGACGTTGGGCATCGGGTCACGACTCCGATACCACCAACCAGCGGATGGAGGTCCGAGCCGTCCTCGAGGCGGTGCGGTCCCTCGACGGTCCGCTCGTCGTCGTGTCGGACTCCACCTACGTGGTGAACTGCTGGCGGGACTCGTGGTGGAAGGGTTGGCTCGCCAGGGACTGGAGGAACTCCCAACGCAAGCCGGTCGCCAACCGGGACCTGTGGGAGCCGCTCGTGGAGGTGTTCCGGGATCGACCGGACTTCTCGATGGAGTGGGTGAAGGGCCACGGCGGCGACCCCATGAACGACCTGGTCGACCGACTTGCGGTGGCGGCGTCATATGACCGGGTCGGCTCGGGTGACGGCGCACCGTCGTCGGAGCTGCTGGCAGAGCAGGACAGACCCGGTCGAGGCGCCACGGCAGCATCCGGCACGCGCGGGTCGGCCGGTTCGAGATCCGCAGCTCCTGCGACCTCGGGCCAGGGCGGTCCTGCGACTCGCGACTCCCGGGTGCCCGACGGCTGGCGGCTGGTGGTGACCGGTCTGCGCGACCTGCACCTGGGGCGCACCGACGCCGGTGCCGCCCTGGAGCGCAAGCTCGCCGAGATCCTGGAGGCGCAGCGTTCCCTCCACGCCGATCTGGTCGTGCTCACCGGTCTGCGGCCCGGTTCGGAGGAGCTCGGTGCTCGCTCGGCCATGCTGGCCGACGTGCCGTTCGTGGCGGTGCTGCCGTATCCGGACCCCTTGGGTGAGCGACCGGAAGCCGACCAGGCGGCCTTCGCCCGGTTGGTCACCTCGGCGGAGCGCTCGGTGACGTTGGAGCGCCGGCGACCGGTCGACGTGGAGGGCAGGCGATCGTCGCTGCAGCGGCGCGACGGATGGCTCCGCTCGATCGCCCACGGCGCGATCGTGATCACCGACGGCCGCGACGCCGAGGCCGAGCTGGCGGTCAAGCGCTACGGCGACGCAGTCGGCGACGAGCTCTGGGAGCTCGGCCTGTGATCGGCCGGAGCGCGGCATCCGAATCGACTCGGGTGTCGTTCAGACCCGGTGCCGTTCAGACCGCTGCCGTTCAGACCGCTCGGCGGGTGCGTTCGAGCTCGTGGTAGGCGACGTTCACGGCGGCCAGGCGTTCCGCTGCGTCGTCGCGGGTGCGGTCGTCGGCGGTCACGTACCGGTCGGGATGGAGCTGGGCCAGGAGCTTGCGGTGAGCGGCCCGGATCGTGTTCCAGTCGGCGTCGGGGTCGACGCCGAGCACCGTCGTCGGCTCGTCGGTCGGGTTGCAGGTGGCCGTCGGGGTCCCGCTCTCCGCCGCACCGAAGAGCGACTCGATGGGTGAGTAGTCGGAGAATCGCATGACGACGGGTTCCTCCTGGTCCGACGTTCTTCCTCTGTCGTCTCTCTCGCTGCCGTCCCGGGATCGGCGTGCCCTGGTCAGCTCGTCCTCGGTGAAGCCGCCGCCGACGACCTCGACCGGAGGGCCACCACCGGGCCCCGCCAGTCCGTGACGGGTCGAGTGCAGCCGTGGGATCCTGGACGTGCCGCCCGGCACCCCGCGGGTCACCGCCGTGCCGTCGAGCGTGTCGTCGTGGTCGTTGTGGTGTGTTCCCATCCGGTGGTGACCAAGGGCCTGAGTCGTCCTCCCCGGCGTGACTCCGGCCCGACGTCACGTGCGGCGTGTCCCTGTCGCTACCGTGCGGCTGTGCGGATCGGAGCCGACAGCGGCGGGACGTTCACAGATGTCGTCGGCACGGACGGACGTGCACTGAAGGTTCCGTCCACGCCCGAGGATCCGGGCGATGCGGTCCGCTCCGGGGTGGTCGCGATGTCGCCGGGCCGTGTCGACGTGCTGGCCCACGGCACGACGGTGGCGACCAACGCCCTCCTCGAACGACGTGGCGCACGGGTCGCGCTGCTCAGCACCGCAGGGTTCGCGGACGTGATCGAGATCGCTCGCCAGGACCGACCGTCGCTCTACGACCCCTGGGTGGACCGGCCGGAGCCGCTGGTCCGACGATCGGATCGACTGGAGGTGGCTGAGCGTGTCTCGGCTGACGGCACGGTGCTCGTGCCGCTCGATGTGGCACAGCTGCCGGCGATCCCCGACGGCGTGGAGGCGGTGGCGGTGTGCCTGCTGCACGCCGACCGATTCGCCGACCACGAGGAGGCGGTCGCCGATGAGCTGCTCGCCGAGGGATGGGACGTCAGCGCGTCGCATCGCGTGTCACCGGAGTTCCGCGAGTACGAGCGCACGGTGACCACCGTGATCAACGCCTACCTGCGGCCGGTGTGCGGGTCCTACCTGGATGGCCTGTCGGGCTCGTCGTGGCAGGGCATCGAGGTCGACCGCACCGTGGTGATGACGTCGGGTGGCGGATCGGTCGACGTAGGGACGGCCGCAGCGCTGCCCGTGCTGCTGCTCCTGTCGGGACCCGCCGCCGGGGCCCGTGCCGCGGCCGAGGTGGCGGTCGCGTGCGGGTTCCAGGACGCGCTCAGCTTGGACATGGGCGGCACCAGCACCGACGTGTGCCTGATCCGCGACGGTGCTCCGAGCCCCGCTGCCGAGCAGCGCGTGGCCGGCCTACCCGTGCGGGCGCCGTCGCTCGACATCCACACGGTCGGCGCCGGTGGCGGCTCGATCGCCTACCTGGACGACGGGGGCGCACTCGTGGTCGGGCCCGAGTCGGCAGGGGCCCGTCCGGGTCCGGCCTGCTACGGCCACGGAGGGACACGGCCGACCGTCACCGACGCCGATCTGGTCGCGGGGAGAATCCCTGCAGATGCTGCGTTCGGCGACATGGGCACCCTGGACCTCGACGCGGCCCAGCGAGCCCTCGACGAAGCCGGTGTCGACGCCCACGGTGTGATCGCCGTGGTCAACGCAGGGATGGAGCGAGCGTTGCGGGCGGTGTCGGTCGAACAGGGCGTCGATCCCGCCGGTCTCGCCCTCGTGGCGTTCGGAGGCGCCGGCCCGCTGCATGCCTGCGAGCTGGCCGACGCGTTGGGCGTCCCGACCGTCGTCGTGCCCGCGGCGGCAGGAGTGCTCTCGGCGGTGGGATTGCTGACGTCACCGGGGCGGCGTGAGCTCGTCCAGTCCTGGTCAGGTGGTGCGGACCTCACCGGCTTGGACGACGCGGTGACGGCGCTGATGGCTCGCGCTCAGGAGCTGGTCGTCGATGGGGGTCGCGCTCGTGACGCAGTCGTCACGACCGCACTCGACTGCCGCTACCGAGGTCAGAGCCACGAGCTCCGGGTGCCGATGGTCTCCGATTTCGCCGACGAGCATCGGCGACGCAACGGCGACGCGCGGCCTGGCGACCCGATCGAGGTCGTGGCGATCCGGGCGGCGGTCGAGACCCCGGCTCCAGCGACGATCGAAGAGGTGCTCGCGGCGTGGGACGGTCGGTGGACCGAGCCCGTGGTGGGCCCGCGGGTGGTCGTGCGCGAGGACTGCACGATCTGGGTGCCCGACGGGTGGCGCGGCGAGCCCGGGCCGCTCGGATCGCTCGTGCTGCAGCGGACCGGGTCGACGGTTGCTGGCCCCGCACCTGCTGGAGCGCCGTGGTCGGTCCACGAACGGTTCGCCCGATGACCCTGTCGCCGTCGGAGCTGCAGGTCCTCATCGCCGGCCTCGGCGGGGTGGCCGACGAGGTCGGTGCGGTGCTGCAGCGCAGCGCGTTCAGTCCGAACATCAAGGAGCGCGCCGATTGCTCCGCAGCGGTGTTCGACGCGGACGGATCGATGCTTGCCCAAGCGGAGCACATCCCCGTGCACCTCGGCTCGATGCCGGAGTCGGTCGCGGCGGTGATCGCCGAGCTCGGGGACCGGATCGGCCCGGCGGACCAGGCGATCGTGAACGACCCGTTCCGCGGTGGAACCCACCTCAACGACATCACGGTGGTCGCACCGTGCATCGTCGACGGCCGTCTGGTCGGCTGGGTCGCCAACCGCGCACACCACGCGGACGTCGGCGGCGCGGCGCCCGGTTCGATGCCGGCGGACGCCACCGAGATCCAGCAGGAGGGACTGCGGCTCCCGCCGCTCCTCCTCACCGGCGAGGTGCGCGAGCTGGTGCTCGCGGCGTCACGCACGCCGTGGGAGCGCGCCGGCGATCTCGATGCCCAGATCGGTGCGAACGTCGTCGGCGTCCGACGCATGGCCCGATTCGCCGGTGCCCCGTTCGGTGAGGTGCTCGCCCACGGTGAGCGTCGATGTCGGGCCGTGATCGCCGCCGTGCCCCAGGGGGAGTTTCGGGCTGCCGACGTGGTCGACTCGACAGGGCCGTCACCGCAGCAGCAGGTCCCGGCATCGATCGCGTGCACGGTCTCGATCAGCCATGGTCGGGGGGCGGTTCGGACCCAGAGCGAGAACAGAGTCGAGGGTGGGGACGAGGGTGGGGGCGAGGGTGGGGACGGCCCGTCGATCACGTTCGACTTCACGGGGACCGACGTGCAGCGCGTCGGCAACGTGAACGCGGTGCGGGCCGTCACCGTGTCTGCCGTCGCCTTTGTGTTGCGGTCCGTCCTGGACCCGACGTTGCCTGCGAACGCCGGCGTGATGGCACCGGTGCGAGTCATCACGCCCCGGTCGAGCATCGTGGACGCGACGTTCCCGGCAGCGGTCGGGGCCGGCAACGTCGAGGTCAGCCAACGGATCGTCGACGTGTGCTCGCTCGCGTTGGCAGGTGCCGTTCCGGAACGCGTGCCTGCTGCGTCGCAGGGGACCATGAACAACGTGCTGGTGGGCACCGCCGCTGGCGGCAGCGTGGCGGAGCCGTGGGTCTACTACGAGACGGTGGGTGGAGGTCAGGGCGGTCGGCCCCCTCTGCCCGGCGGATCGGACCTGGCGCTCCCCGGTCAGAGCGGCATCCACACCGCGATGACCAACACAAGTCAAGTTGACTACCGATCAGCCGAACCCCGCCCCGGCCAGTCGGGAATTCACACCGCGATGACAAATACGCGGAACACACCGATAGAGGCGCTGGAGCGGGCCTTCCCGCTGCGGGTCCTCCGCTACCGGCTGCGCCGAGGTAGCGGCGGTGCAGGGTGGGCCTCGGGGGGCGAGGGGATCGAGCGAGACCTCCTGATGCTGGAGGACGTGACGGTCAGCCTGATCACCGAGCGGCGGGTGAGCCAACCGTGGGGCCTCGCCGGTGGAGCGCCGGGAGCGGTCGGCGAGAACTGGCTGCTGCCCGGCGGCGACGAGGACCGAGCTGAGCGCCTCCCCGACAAGTGCACGCTGCGTCTCGCCGCCGGCGACGTTCTCCGGATGCTCACCCCCGGCGGTGGTGGTTGGGGGAGTGCGGCGAGCGAGTGAGCGACCTGTCGGAGGTGTTCATCCACGACGGCATCGCCCGGTTACTCGACCCGTCGGCGTCTCGCGCCTGCTGATCCTTCTACGATCCCTTGGATATGAAGCGCGACGGGCGAACGATGGGGGCGAGGCGGGTGCCGACAACGTCACGGCAGGCCTCACCGCGCGCGGCTGCTGGTGCGTCCTCGCTCGCCACGAGCGAACGACGTCGCAACGGGAGGCGGCGACGATGAGCTTCCGAGCGATCTCGATCAAGAAGGCCCTCGACCACATCAGCCGTAGTGACTATGTGCTTCCCGCCATCCAGCGAGAGTTCGTCTGGTCGACCGACCAGATCGGCCGACTCTTCGACAGCGTGCTTCGTGACTACCCGATCGGGACCTTCCTGTTCTGGACCGTGCCGCCCGAGCTCTCGCGGTCGTTCCGCTTCTACGGGTTCATGCGCGAGTATCACGAGCTGAAGTCACGGCACTCGCCGCCGGTCCCCGTGGCCGATCTCCGCAACGTGACTGCTGTGCTCGATGGCCAGCAGCGCCTCACGGCCTTGAACCTCGGGTTGTTGGGCTACCTCGCGACCCGGAAGAAGTTCGGAAGGGCGAACAATCCTGCGGCCTATCCCCAGCGGCATCTGTACCTGGACCTGCAGTACGACCCGCGCAACCGAGACGACGACGCTCTCTACCGGTTCGAGTTCCTCACCGAGGCCGACGCCACCAAGCCGAACCAGGAGGCCTCGTGGTTCCGGGTCGGCGACATCCTCGACCTGGACGAAGGTCCCGGGATCTTCCGCTGGGTCCAGCAGCACGGTCTCGCTGATCACCCGAGCGCCTTCGAGACGCTGGACCGGCTGTGGCGGGCGGTCCATGCGCGCGAAGTCATCTCGTTCTTCGAGGACGATTCCGACTCGATCGACAGGGTCTTGGAGATCTTCATTCGTACGAACTCGGGTGGCACGGTCTTGTCGAAGTCCGACCTCCTGCTCTCGGTCGCGACGGCGCAGTTCACCCAGCTCGATGCACGGTCGGCCGTCCACGGCCTTGTAGACGACCTGAACTCGGTCGGGCAGGGCTTCGCCTTCACCAAGGACAACGTGCTCAAGGCCGGGCTCATGATCACCGACCGCCAGGCCATCCAGTTCCGCGTCGACGCGTTCACGGCCGAGAACGTGGCCGCGCTCGAAGCGAGGTGGGACGAGATCGAGAACGCCCTGCGAGTCGCGGCACAGCTCCTGGCGTCGTTCGGGTTCTCGGAGAGGACGTTGTCCGCCGGCAGCGTCCTGCTCCCGATCGCTGACTACGTCGCGCAGCGCGGCTTCGGGCAGGACTACGTCACGAGCCCGGTTCACCGGGCCGATCGCGAGCAGGTGCGCCGGTGGGTCACGCGCTCTCTGCTGAAGCAAGGCATCTGGGGGAGCGGCCTGGACACGCTGCTGACGCGCCTCCGCAGAGCGATGCGTGCCTCGGGCAACAGCGGTTTTCCGGTCAACGCGCTCGAACGCGAGATGGTTGCGCTTGGCAAGTCTCCGGCGCTCACGGGCATCGAGATCGAGGAGCTGGTCGAGGTTCCGATCGGCAACAGGCGTGCGTTCCCACTGCTCGCTCTGCTGTACCCAGGTGTCGATGTGCGGAACGAGTTCCACGTAGACCATGTCTTCCCGAGGTCGTCGTTCGCATCTCGCAAGCTGAGCGACGCCGGCATCGACGGCGACCTCCACGATGAGTACCAGGACCTCCGGGACCGACTGCCGAACCTGCAGTTGCTGGAGGGACCGATCAACGTGTCGAAGCAGGCGACGTTGCCGTCGGCATGGGTGCTGACCTACCAACCCGATCCACAAGCTCGGGCCGGGTGGCTGGCTGCCAACGACCTCACCGGGCTGCCCGATGACCTGACCGGGTTCCTGCCCTTCTACGAGCACCGCCGGGCACTGATGTTCGAACGGCTGCGTGCCCTTCTTGGCAGCGAGGATGCCTCAACCGCTGCACATGTGCCCGAGCCGCCCCCGATGGGGTCATTCACTCCGGCGCCTGCGACACCGCAACCCGCGAGCGTTTCCGCCCAGCGTCGACAGGGTGGAGCGACGCGGCGGTCGTTCGGGCGAAGCCTCTCCGAGCTCGCTGATGGGGAGGTCGTCTACCGGATCCGAGGCCGAGAGCACGTGGCCGAGATCCGAGATGGAAGGCTTGTGCTCGCTGACGGGGAAGCCTTCACGAGTCCTTCGGCAGCGGCTCGGGCCTTGAACGGGGATGTGTCTGTCAACGGATGGAAGGTCTGGACCCGCAACGGTCGATCCATCGGTGAGATCGTCGACCGAGGCAGGTAGCGGCTCGGCGGCCACCAGCGTTTCGCAGCTCTCGGGACGGCGGCCGTGGCCGCGCCTTCGGCTTTGCTGTCACAGCCCCCACGGATGATGGGAGCCACGGCGAGGTGGCCAGCCTCCCGCAGCTCGGCCCAACGGCCCGGAAGTCCCACGAATACAGGAGGCCACGATGGTTCGGCCGACATCTCCCGAGTGGTCCCATGACCTGGCCGGGGAGCCGCCTACGTTGTTCGACGTGACCACCGTCGACTCGCCCACCCGTGCGGAGCACGCTGCAGCGGCCGCGGCAACGTTCCCCCGCCTGCGTTACATGGGATCGAAGTACAGGTTGGTCCCCCACCTCGCCAATCTGTTCGAGGAGCTCGGGGGCACGACTGCGCTGGATGCCTTCTCCGGTAGTGGCGTTGTCTCCTACACGCTGAAATCGATGGGTTACGCCGTCACCTCCAACGACTTCCTCGCCTTCCCCGCCGTGATCGCTGCCGCTGCGGTTGCCAACGACTCCGTGACGCTGTCAAAGGCTGACATCGACCGCATCACTGGGCCCGCCGCCGATGGGCGGGACTTCATCCAGACCACCTTCGACGGTCTCTACTTCACACCCGAGGATCGAGCGTTCCTCGATTCGGCGTGGTCACACATCGACCAGCTCTCGGGAGCGAAGCGAGACCTGGCGATTGCCTCGCTAGTCCTGGCCGCCGCACGCAAGCAGCCACGTGGTGTGTTCACCTTCACCGAACTCCGCTACGACGACGGCCGACGCGATCTCCACCTCCCGCTGCGGGAGCACTTCGCCGAGACCGCCGCCGAGTACAACTCGGTTGTGTTCGGAACCGGCCAGCCGTGTCGGGCAGCACAGGGCGACGTGTTCGAGGTGGACCCGGTTGGATACGACATCGTCTACCTCGATCCGCCCTACGCGCCGCCCAAGGACGACAACTGCTACATCAAGCGGTACCACTTTCTCGAGGGGCTGAGCGTCTACTGGCGTGGCCAAGAAATCATGGAGAACACCCGCACGAAGAAGCTCGTGAAGCGGTTCACCCCGTTCAGCTACAAGCGGACGATCGTGGACGCTCTTCGAGACACGTTCAAGCGATTCCACGAATCCACGATCGTGCTGTCCTACTCGTCCAACGCCGTGCCGGATGCCGCGACGATCGAGGGCCTGCTCCGTGACGTCAAGAACGACGTCGAGGTTCGCGAGATCGACCACCGCTACCACTTCGGCACTCATCGTGCCGCGGCCCGACGTGAGGCTGTCGAGTATCTCTTCATCGGACGATGACCTCAGGAACCTTCGACGACTACGTCGACTCGCTCAGCCAGCTGAGCAACCCGTTCGATCCCACGGTCCCGACGGCTGAGAGCGAGGATATCCGAACCGTCGCCACTGCGCTGGCGGACCTCGAGGCTGTGGACCGGGGGAGCCTCGCTGCCTTCATCCAGGAGCATCCAGACGCAGTCCCCGTTCTCGGTCTCGCGGTAGGCCTCACCCGGGAGAAGCTGAAGAACGTCCTCCGACACCACCTCGGCTCGTCAGGTTGGATCACCCTTGCGCGAGATCGATCGGGCGAGGTCATCGCGATGCTCGACGAAAACTACGAACTTGTCCGCTTGGTCGAGGAGCAACGGGGACGCACATACGACTTCGGCGACGTTCTCGTCGCCCGTGCTGGCACACGACGCACGGCTACAGACGCCGGGGCGACTGGCCGCCGAGTTGAGGATGAGATCGAGCGCGTGGCCCAGGACCTCGGGCTCCCGGCGGCGACGCGAACCAGGTTCGAGGGCCGCAATGGGCAGACTGCGCCATGCGACCTGGCCATTCCGGCTGGTGGCAAAGATGCACTGATCGTCGTAGCGGCCAAGGGCTTCGACTCGACGGGGTCGAAGCTGACCGATGCGGTTCGCGAGGTCGAGGAAATGGCGGAGAAGCGCTTGCCGACCCAGTTCGTCATGGCGGCGATCGACGGCATCGGCTGGAAGAGCCGGCTCAACGACCTGCGGCGGATCCACGACCTCCGGGCTTCGAACCAGATCGACGGGATGTACACCCTGGAAGGGCTCGGCGACTTCCGCCGCGACCTCGAGGCCGCAGCGAAGCGTCTTGGCCTGATCTAGCCAACGCCAGCTGACTCCTCCACACACTTGCACCGGGGGTGTCCGGTTGGCCGCCGGGCGGTCAACCGGATAGCCAGCGGGATACCTGACGGGAGGTCGCGGGCGGGTCGGCGTCCTCTCCCGTTCGAGATATCCGCCACTGATCGCGCGGTTTTCAGGTCCTCGTTGGGCTTACCTGGGTGTGCTGAGCATCTCAAAGTTCTCGGCGGCCCCGGACCCGGCGGCCTACTACCTCGAAGTCATCGCAAACGAGCGCGACGACTACTACCTCGCGTCGGGCGAGGCGCCGGGCCGGTGGATCGGCGCCGGGGCCGAGCGGCTCGGGCTGGCCGGGGTAGTCGAGGCCGACGCTCTTCGCTCGGTGATCGAGGGACGCGACCCGGCGTCGGGTGAGTCGCTCACCAGGTGGCGCAAGATCAAGGGATTCGACCTGACCTTGTCGGCCCCGAAGTCGGTGTCGCTGCTGTGGGGCCTCGGCGACAAGGAACTGGCCGCCGAGGTGGTGGCAGCGCACGACGCCGCGGTGGCCGCAGCGGTGCGGTATCTGGAGGACGAGGCGTGCGTAGTCCGCCGTGGCAAGGCCGGCGCCGCCCGTCATCGGGGCGGCGGGCTGGTGTCCGCCGCGTTCCGGCACCGCACGAGCCGCGAGGCCGACCCGAACCTCCACACGCACCTGGTGACCGCGAACATGGCCCTCGGTCCGGATGGCCGGTGGAGCGCGCTGCACACCCCAGCGATCTATCAGCACTCCAAGACGGCCGGGTTCGTCTACCAGGCTGTGCTGCGCCACGAGCTGGGCGCGCGTGTCGGTGTCAGGTTCGAGCCCTCGGTGCCGGGGGTGGGGGAGATCGTCGGGTTCTCGAGGAAGATGCGCCGGGCGTTCAGCCGCCGCCGAATCGAGATCGAAGTGGTGATGGCCGAACACGGTGTGCGCTCCGCCCACGGGGCGCAGGTGGCCACGCTCGACAGCCGCCCGGCCAAGCCCGAGATGGTCGACGAGGAGATCCTGCGGGAAGGGTGGCGACGACGGGCTGGCGAGGTCGGCTTCACCGGCAAGGTCCCCACCGGCCCGCACCGCCCGGTCGTGGCGAGCGACGACCGGCTCGGCGCGTTGCTGACCGAGCAGGACGCCACCTTCGACCGTCGTCAGGTGATCCGGGCTGTCGCGGAGACCGCCACCCAAGGACTCGACTACGAGGCCATCCGCCGGCGAGCCGACCACTACCTCGCCAGCGACGCGGTCGTCGACGTCGCGGCTGGGTGTTGGACGACCCCGGAGATGCTGGCGCTCGAGGCCGACGCGCTCAGCCGTGCCATCGACGGAACCAGGACCGTTCCGGTCGACCCCCGATCGTTGATGCTCGCCGTCAGGGCCCGGCCGTCGATCAGCATCGAACAGGCCCTTGCCGTCAAGCGGGTGACCGTCACCGACGCGCCCGTGGCTGTGATCGTCGGCCAAGCAGGCACCGGCAAGACCTTCGCCCTCGACGCTACCCGCGACGCCTGGCACCGCACCGGACTGCGGGTTCGCGGCATTGCCCTCGCTGCGAAGGCGGCCCGCGGGCTCCAGGCTGGCTCGGGCATCCCGAGCCAGACGATCGCCTCACTGCTCCAGGACCTCGACTCGGGCCGAGACCGGCTGTACCGCACCGACGTGCTGGTCCTCGATGAGGCCGGAATGGTTGGCACCCGCCAGCTGCACCGGCTCATCGACCACACCGCCAAGGCGGGGGCGAAGCTGGTCCTCGTCGGCGATCCGAAGCAGCTTGCCGAGATCGAAGCGGGTGGTCTGTTCGCCTCGCTCGCCCGACGCCTCGGCCACGCAGAGCTCACCGAGAACCGGCGACTCACGGACCGAGCCCAGCGAGCGACGGCCAGTGCACTGCGCGACGGCCACACCGATCGGGCCTTGTTGCGCATGGAGCAGAGTGGGTCGCTCACCCTCGGCGACAACGCCGACCGCGTCCACGCCCGGATGGCCGAGGACTGGTACCTCAGCCACACCACCGGCCGTGACGCCGTGATGTTGGCGCTGCACCGCAGCGACGTCGCCGACCTCAACCAACGAGCGCGGCTGCACCTCATCGCCAACGATCGGCTCGGCCCGGTCGTGCTCGACTCCGAGGACCTCGAGCTACGCGTCGGCGACCGGGTCCTGGCCCTTCGCAACGATCGCAAGATCGGCATCGTCAACGGCACCACCGGCACCGTCACCGGCGCCGCCCACGACGCGGTCCACATCGAGACCAGCGACGGCGACCGCCTCGCCGTGCCGATCGACTACATCGCCGCTGGGCACCTCACCCACGGCTACGCCATGACCATCCACAAGAGCCAGGGCATGACCTGCGACGTCGCCCTCGTGCTGGGCGACGACACCCTCCACAAGGAAGCCGGCTACACCTCCATCACCCGAGGACGCGATCGCAACCACGTCTACGCCGTCGCAGCCCAAGAACCAGCCGCCCGGCCCACCGACGCGCTCCGCTGGGCGCTGGCGGTCAGCACCGCCAAGCAGACCGCCCACGACCGCGGAGGCCTCGGCCTGTGACGCGCCGCCGTGGCCTCCGGGGCAACGAGGCTCAACTCACCCTCGACCTGGACGGAAGACAGCACCCGGCGGTCGAGCACGCCCGCGAGGTTCGTGCCGGAGCAGGCCTCCCAGAGTCCCTGACGGCCCTCGAAGTTCTGGCCCTCGTGCGGACGATCCTCGATGTCGACCGGCATGCCGCCCGTCATCGAGGTCACACCCTCGATAGGAAGGCGAGCTAGCCAAGTCCGCTGCTCGCGGCGGGCCTCGCGTCAGCCGTCGCCGTCGGCGAGAGCTGCCGCGGCGGCGGCGATCTTTGCGGCAACGTCGTCCAGCGACGACTCAGCGGTGTCCAGTCCGGCATGGGAGGCGAGCATCGGGCTGACGTCGCGCAAAGCCTCGAAGGTGGTCCCGTGGGCGACGGGGATCACCCGGCCGCTTGCGAGCAACACGGAGAGCTCCTTCTCGGCGATCCCCTCAGCCTCGATGCTCTTGAGGAGCGCCGGAGTAACCAAGACGATCCCGACGCGCGAGTTCCTCAGGCCCTTGTCGATCTCACGGATGAGCTGCTTGCCGAGGGGGACGTCCTTCTCGCTGAACCAGACCGTCGCGCCATTCGACTTCAGTCGGTCGTACAGGTCGGAGGCGCTGGCCTCACGGTCGTCCCAGGCATGACAGAGGAAGAGATCGCGGCGCTCGGGGTGCTCGCGCGCCTGTTCAACGGCTTTCCGAGCGAGGGGCTCTATGGAGCGCCATTCGGAGTCCGTGTACGAGACCGAGCCGCCGGCTCTGGTCCGACGGGACCTGCTACCCCCGGACGACCGGGCACGAGTTGATCCACCGAGGCCGCTCGACGCACCGCTGCGGTACGACGAGGCTGGCGGCGAATAGCTGTACGAGGAGCGGTAGTAGGACCGCCCTCCGCATGCGGGGCACCGTGCGGCCGCGGCTGACGAGCGGTGCCCGTAGACGGGTGCTGTGCATCGTGCCATTTCGCAATGGTACAAGGGGCCAGTGACACCCCGGAGTGAACGGAACCCGGGCAGACGACGAGCGCACTACGACTCGCGGCCCGGCCGCGTCAGGCCTTCGGCACGATCTCCAGCCGGCCCGGATCGAAGGCCCGCTTCCTGCTCCTCGCTGGGTTGACGATGATCGGGTGCAGGAGCGCCTCGATCAGGCGTCGTTGGAAGTCAATGCCTCGGTCCTCCCAGGCGGCGACGAGCTCCTCGTAGGTGCCGGGTACCTCGGCGAGCACTCGGGTGCCAGTGCGGTTGGCGATCTGCGCTTCCACCTCGCGGGCCTCGTCGTCGAGGCGGTCCTTGCGGGTGCGGAAGCTGGCGCGGTCGATGTCGCCGTCGGTGTAGAGGTCGATCAGTCGCTGCCGTCGTTCGTCGACCTCGCGCAGCGCCTCCATCAGCGACGAGTCGCCGGCGTCGTCATCGTCGCCTGTATCGAGGCGGGCCATCGCGGCGCGGGTCACGGGGTCGTCGAGCATCCCGCAGATCAGGTCGCGCACGTACTCCTCCAGCTCGGGGGCGCGGATGCTGACCCGGCCGCAGCCGTCGAGGCCCGGCCCCTTCCGGCAGGCGTAGGTCCGTCGCCCGCCCTCGCGCTGGAGCGACCGCATCCGGCCTCCGCAGAGGCCGCATCGCATGAGGCTGGTGAGCGGGTAGGTGCGGCCCTTGCGCGGCT
>JACDJC010000271.1_pt1 | contig 65908 bp, 51 predicted proteins | sample 7454191 | NCBI WGS metagenome assembly JACDJC01 (sample SAMN14253291, study PRJNA609438) | sludge metagenome | isolation source: sludge after 25d culture with pyrite and EDTA | collected 2018-12-20 | reverse complement strand
GTGCCGGGCGTGCCGGGCGTGCCGGGCGTGCCGGCCGCGCCCCGCGCGCCGTAGCTACATGCCGCGCGCGCGACGCGCACCACGCACATCCCGCGCGCCGCCACGCGCCCGCACCACGAACCCCCTCCGCCCCTACAGCACCGATGCCAATACCCGCCGCGCCTGCGCCTCGCTCACCTGCGTGCGCTGCACGTAATCCGCGAGCTGGTCCTCGCCGATCCGCCCTACGTTGAAGTACTGCGACTGCGGGTGCGACAGGTAGAACCCGCTCACGCTCGACGCCGGCATCATCGCGAAGCCCTCGGTGAGGTGCATCCCGATCGCCGCGGCGTTCACCGTCTCGAACAGCACGCGCTTGACCGTGTGCTCCGGGCACGCCGGGTAGCCGGGCGCCGGCCGGATTCCCCGGTACTTCTCGGCAATCAACTCGTCGTTCGTCAACGACTCGTCGGCAGCGTAGCCCCACAGCTCGCGCCGTACGCGTGCATGCAGGCACTCGGCAAAGGACTCGGCCAGCCGGTCGGCGAGCGCCTTCAGCGTGATCGCCGAGTAGTCGTCGAGCTCGCGCGCGAACTCGTCGAGCTTCTTATCGATGCCGATGCCCGCCGTCACGGCGAACAGGCCGATCCAGTCCTCGATGCCCGAAGGGCGGCCGTCGACGAGCTTCGGTGCGATGAAGTCCGCGAGGCACTTGTTGTCGACGCCTGCGTGCTTCTCGACCTGCTGGCGCAGGTTCCTCCACGTGAAGGCCACCTGCGAGCGCGTCTCGTCGGTGTAGACCTCGATGTCGTCGTCGTTCACCGCGTTCGCCGGCAGGAACGCGACGACGCCGTTGGCCTGCAGCCAGCGTTCTTCGACGATGCGCTTCATCATCGCCTTCCCGTCGGCGAAGACGCGCCGCGCCGATTCGCCGACCAGCGGATCGTCGAGCAGCGCCGGGTAGCCGCCGTGCAGATCCCACGCCTGGAAGAACGGCCCCCAGTCGACGTAGCGCACGATCTCGGCGAGGTCGTAGTCGCGAAACTCGCGGCGTCCGAGGAACGCGGGCCGCGGCGGTACGTACGACGACCAGTCGATCTTCGGCCGATTCGCGCGTGCCGCCTCGATCGAAACCAGCTTCGGCCCCTTCTTTGCCGCGTGCTGGCGGCGCACGCGCTCGTACTCCTCGCGCACGCCGGCGAGATAGGCATCGCGCTGTTCGTCCGACACGAGGCTCTGCACCACCGGCACCGAGCGCGAGGCGTCGGGCACGTAGATCACCGGCCCCGAGTAGTGCGGCGCGACCTTCACCGCGGTGTGCACGCGCGACGTCGTCGCCCCGCCGATCAGCAGCGGCACGTGGTTGTCGCGGAAGTGCGGGTCACGCTCCATTTCGCGGGCGACGTGCGCCATCTCCTCGAGCGAAGGCGTGATGAGCCCCGACACGCCGACGATGTCGGCACCTTCCTCCTTCGCCTTCGCCAGCAGCGCCGCGGCCGGAACCATCACGCCCATGTTGACGACTTCGAAGTTGTTGCACTGCAGGACGACCGCGACGATGTTCTTGCCGATGTCGTGCACGTCGCCCTTCACCGTCGCGACGACGATCTTGCCGCGCGACGACACGTCGGCGCCGCTCGCCGCCAGCGAGCGCTTCTCCTCTTCGATGAAGGGCACGAGGTGCGCCACCGCCTGCTTCATCACGCGCGCCGACTTCACCACCTGCGGCAGGAACATCTTCCCGGAGCCGAAAAGCTCGCCGACGATGTTCATCCCGTCCATCAGCGGACCTTCGATCACCTCGATCGGCCGCCCGCCCTGCGCGGCGATCCTCGCGCGCACCTCCTCGGTGTCCTCGACGATGAAGGTCGTGATGCCGTGCACGAGCGCGTGCGACAGCCGCTTCTCGACCGGCTCGCGCCGCCACGCCAGGTCTTCCTCGGGCCTGGCGCCCCCGGCGCCGGGCTTCAGCGTGGCCGCGAACTCGATCATCCGTTCGGTTGCGCTCTTGCCGTGGTCGGGGTCGCCGGGCGAAACGCGCGGCGGCCGGTCGAGAACGATGTCCTCGACGCGCTCGCGCAGCGCCGGATCGATGTCGTCGTAGACGCCGATCATCCCGGCATTGACGATCGCCATCGTCAGCCCCGCGCGGATCGCGTGATAGAGAAAGACCGTGTGGATCGCCTCGCGCACCGCGTCGTTGCCGCGGAAGCTGAACGACAGGTTCGACACGCCGCCCGACACCTTCGCGTACGGCAGGTTCTCGCGGATCCACCGCGTAGCCTCGAGGAAGGCCACGCCGTAGTGGTCGTGCTCCTCGATGCCGGTGGCGATGGTGAGGATGTTCGGGTCGAAGACGATGTCCTCGGGCGGAAAGCCCACGCGCTGGGTCAGCAGGTCGTAGGCGCGCCTGCAGATCTGCGCCTTGCGCTCGAAAGTGTCGGCCTGTCCCTGTTCGTCGAAGGCCATCACGACCACCGCCGCGCCGTAGCGCAGGCACAGCGCGGCCTGTCGCAGGAACTCGTCCTCGCCCTCCTTCAGCGAGATCGAGTTGACGATCGGCTTGCCCTGCACGCACTTCAGGCCCGCCTCGATGACCTCCCACTTCGAGCTGTCGATCATCAGCGGCACGCGCGCGATGTCGGGCTCCGAGGCGACGAGATTGAGAAACCTCGTCATCGCCGCCACGGAATCGAGCATGCCCTCGTCCATGTTGACGTCGATGATCTGCGCACCGTTCTCGACCTGCTGGCGCGCGACCGCGAGCCCGTCGTCGTAGCGGCCTTCGAGAATCATCTTCGCGAAGACCTTGGAGCCGGTGATGTTCGTGCGCTCGCCGACGTTGACGAAGAGCGAATCGTCGTCGATGTTGCACGCCTCGAGCCCCGCCAGCCGCATCGCGCGCGGGCGCTCCGGCACGCGGCGCGGCGCCACGTTGCGCACGGCGCCTTCGATCGCCGAAATGTGATCGGGCGTCGTGCCGCAGCAGCCGCCGACGACGTTCACGAAACCGGCCCGCGCGAATTCCGCCAGCAGCGACGAGGTGATCGGCGGCGTCTCGTCGAAGCCGGTCTCGGCCATCGGATTCGGCAGGCCGGCGTTGGGATAGACGCAAAGGAAGGTGTCGGCCTTGGCCGACAACTCCTCGATGTAGGGCCGCATCAACGCCGCGCCGAGTGCGCAGTTCAGCCCGATCGTGAGCGGGCGCGCATGGCGCACCGAATTCCAGAATGCCTCGACGGTCTGCCCCGACAGCAGCCGTCCCGACGCATCGGTGACCGTGCCCGAGATCATCAGCGGCACACGCGCAAGGCCCTGCGCCGCGCGCTCGGCCATCAGTTCCTCGATCGCGAAGATCGCCGCCTTGGCGTTGAGCGTGTCGAAGATCGTCTCGAGCAGCAGCACGTCGACGCCGCCTTCGACGAGCGCACGTGCCTGCCCGGCATAGGCGTCGCGAAGTTCGTCGAAAGTGATCGAGCGCGCGGCCGGATCGTTGACGTCGGGCGACAGCGACGCGGTCTTCGGTTGCGGACCGATCGCGCCGGCCACGAAGCGCGGGCGCTCGGCGTTCGAGAAGCGATCGCGCGCCTCGCAGGCCAGGCGCGCAGCTGCGAGGTTCATCTCGCCCGCGTAGTCCGACAGGCCGTAGTCGGCCTGCGCGATCGTGGTGGCGCCGAAGGTGTTCGTCTCGATGATGTCGGCGCCCGCCGCGAGGTACTGCTCGTGGATCTCGCGCACGATCCCCGGCTGCGTCAGCGACAGCAGCTCGTTGTTGCCCTTCAGGTCGCGCGGATGGGCCGCGAAGCGCCCTGCGCGAAAGCCTTGCTCGTCGAGCCCGTAGCGCTGCACCATCGTGCCCATCGCACCGTCGAGGATCAGGATACGGCGGCAGAGGAGGTCGCGCAGGCGGGATTCGGCGGGGGTCATCGGCACTCTGGATGGACAGGGGACGGAAGAACCGATCGAGTATATCGAGCGTGCCGAAGGCACATCGCCGGCATGGTGCACGGCTTAGAATCGCGCCATGTCCGCCTCGAACGCCCGAATCCCCGCCACGCTGATTCCGGGAGACGGAATCGGCCCCGAGATCGTCGACGCGACGCTCGCCGTGCTCGACGCACTCGGCGCGCCCTTCGACTGGGACCGCCAGAAGGCGGGCCTCGCGGGCATCGACGCCGCCGGCGATCCGCTCCCGGCTGCCACGCTGGACAGCATCCGCCGCACCAGACTCGCGCTGAAAGGCCCGCTCTCCACGCCTTCCGGCGGCGGCTACCGATCGTCGAACGTTCGCCTGCGCGAGGAGTTCCAGCTCTACGCGAACCTGCGTCCGGCGCGCACGATCGTGCCCGGCGGGCGCTTCGAGCACATCGACCTCGTCGTCGTGCGCGAGAACCTCGAAGGCCTGTACGTGGGCCACGAGTACTACGTGCGCGTCGGCGACGATCCGCGTGCAGTGGCGGTCGCCACCGGCATCAACACGCGCGAAGGCAGCCGGCGGATCCTCGAATTCGCCTTCGAGACCGCGGTGGCACAGGGGCGCCGCAAAGTCACGCTGGTGCACAAGGCCAACATCATGAAGGCGCTCACGGGCATCTTCCTCGACGTCGGCCGCACGCTCTACGAGCAGAAATACGAGGGCCGCTTCGAGTTCGAGACGATGATCGTCGACGCCTGCGCGATGAAGCTCGTGATCGTCCCCTGGCAGATCGACGTTCTCGTCACGACCAACCTCTTCGGCGACATCCTGTCGGACCTCGTCGCCGGCCTCGTGGGCGGGCTGGGGGTCACGCCCGGCGCGAACATCGGCACCGACGCGGCGATCTTCGAAGCCGTGCACGGCTCGGCGCCCGACATCGCCGGCAAGGGCATCGCCAACCCCACGGCGCTGATGCTGTCCACGGCCATGATGCTCGAGCATTGCGGGCTGCCCGAGTCGGGACGGCGCATGCGCGAGGCGATCGTACGGACGATCGCGGTCGACGGCGTGCGCACACGCGATCTGGGCGGGACCGCCGATACGGCAGCGTTCACCCGGGCGATCGTCGAGCGACTGCGATAACCGAAGGATCCGGGCCCGCTACGGAGAGCTGCCTTCGGCGACGCTGCGGTCGTCGTGACTGGCGACCCGCCTGCGCGCGGTCAGCGCCTGGCCGCGCCTTCCACCGGCCGGACCCGGCGCCGCTTGCGCCATGCCGCAACGATCACGATCGCAACGCCGGTTCCGAGCGCGTCGGCGATCCAGTCGCGCCAGTCGGCCTGCCGATACGCGGTGAAACCCTGCAGCACCTCGATCAGCGCGCCGTAAAGGAGCAGCCCGACGGACAGGCGCACAGCGGCGTTCGGCCAGCCGAGCAGACCGAGCATCCCGAGCACGACGAAAGCGCCCGCGTGGTCGGCCTTGTCCCAGCCGGTATGCAGGCGCAGCGGTTCGCTCGTCGGCCACAGCGCCAGCACGAGAACCGAAACCGCCGCGACGACGAAGCCGGCGCGCAGCCAGCGGCTCACACCCGTCGCACTCCCGAGAACCGCTGCGCCCAGTAACGGGCCCGCATCCCGTCCAGGCGCACGGTTCCTCCGGTGGAAGGCGCGTGCACGAAGCGCCCGTCGCCCACGTAGATGCCTGCGTGCGAATAGCGGCCGCTGGTGTCGAAGAGAACCAGATCGCCGGTGCGAACCGCCGACGCGCGCACCGGCAGGCCGACGTGCGCCAACTGGGCCACCGTGCGCGGAAGCGAGAACCCCGCGGCCCGGCGGTAGACGTAGACGATCAATCCGCTGCAGTCGAAGCCGCCTTGCGGCGTGTTGCCGCCGTACTTGTACGGCGTGTCGATGAGACTGAGCGCGAGAAAGCCCGCCTCGCGCGCGAGTTCCTCGGAAACCCGGCCTGGCGGCCCGCCGTCGTGCACGCCCGCGCCTTCGTCCGGCGACGGCGGCGGCAGCGTCGAGCAGGCAGCAAGAACCGAGCCGCCGAGCAGAACGAGCAAAGCGCGACGCGCCGTGCGCGCGCGTGCGTCCGGATGTCCGGGCAGCGCATCGAACCGGGCGTCTGCGGGGTTGTCCATGGCCGGGCGTGGATCGTGCGAGCGTGTGCAGGGCAATGCACCGAGTGTATCGAGCGTTGCGCGACGCGGGAACCGTCGTCCGCTGCTGCGGCCGCACTTCGGCGATCGCCGGCCCGCGGCGATCTCCAACCGGCGTCCTGCCGCCGCCGCGCTTCGTCGGCGCGAAAGCGACACCGTGCGAGCAGCCAGCGCCGGCCGCGTCGCAGGCAAAGACCACTTCCGTAGACGCGGGGCGCGGTTGGCGCGACGATCAGCTTGCAGAAATGCAAGCCAACGCCCGGAGGATCGCAGACATGACCGTTGCCGCGCAGCCACTGACCGAAGAAGACCACGATCTGTCGCCGTGGTGGCTGCGCAGCGTCGCGATCGTGATGATTCTCGGCTTCACCGCGCTGCTCGCGGCGACGCTGCTGGCGTATCGCGACGCGCCGCCGGTGCCCGAGCGCGTGCTCGATCCGCAGGGAGCGGTGCTCTTCACCGGCGAGGACATCCGCGCGGGCCAGGAAGTCTTCCTGAAGTACGGATTGATGGCCAACGGAAGCATCTGGGGCCACGGCGCGTACCTCGGGCCCGATTACGCGGCCACCGCGCTGCACGAGATCGGCGTCGACACGTCGACGGCGATCGCCGCGGAGCAGTACGGCAAACCGTTCGCCGACCTGAGCGAGCGCGAACGCGCTGCAGTGCTCGCGCAGACGGCCACGGTGCTGAAGGCCAACCGCTACGATGCGGCCACCGGCGACCTGCCGCTGTCGGCCTCCGGCGCGCTCGCGGTGGGCCGGCAGCTCGACTACTGGACGCGCTACTTCCGCGATCCGGCCGGCAACGGCGGCCTGAAGCGCGACTGGATCCGCGACCCCGGCGAGTTGCACGCGCTCAGCGCCTTCGTGTCGTGGGCAGCGTGGGTGTCGGTGGCGAACCGTCCCGGCGAAAACCGTTCGTACACGAACAACTTCCCGTACGACCCGAGCGTCGGCAATGTGCCGACCTCCGAGACGATCCTGTGGAGCGCGCTGAGCCTGATCGTGCTGCTCGCCGGCATCGCCGCGGTGCTGCTCGCGTTCGGCAAGTTCGACTATCTCGGCTGGATCAGCCGCGACCAGCACGTCCACCCGCAACTGCTGCCCGGTGCGGCGAGTCCGGGACAGCGCGCGCTGCTGAAGTTCTTCGTCGTCGTCGCGCTGCTGTTCCTCGCGCAGACGCTGATCGGCGGCGCCACCGCGCACTACCGCGCCGACCCGTCGAGCTTCTACGGCATCGCGCTCGAGGAGATCTTCCCGAGCAACCTGATGCGCACCTGGCACCTGCAGACGGCGATCCTGTGGATCGCAACCGCCTACGTCGCCGCCGCACTCTTTCTCGGGCGCTCGCTGCGCAACGACGAGCCGCGCTGGTTCGCCGGATGGGTCAACGTGCTGTTCGTCGCCTTCGCCGTCGTCGTCTTCGGCAGCCTGCTCGGCGAGTGGGCGGGGCTGTGGCAGCTGCTCGGGCGGTGGTGGTTCTGGTTCGGCAACCAGGGCTGGGAATACCTCGAACTCGGTCGCGCCTGGCAGTACCTGCTCGTGGCGGGCCTTTTCGTCTGGTTCGCGCTGCTGTGGCTGCTCGCCCGCCCGCAGACGCTGGCACGCAGCGCAGCGCGCCCGATCGCGCGGATGTTCCTGCTGGCGGCGCTGGCGATTCCGGTGTTCTACCTTCCGGCGCTCTTCTACGGCGCGCACACGAACTTCACCGTCGTCGACACCTGGCGCTTCTGGATCGTGCACCTGTGGGTGGAGGGCTATTTCGAGTTCTTCGCGACGACCGTCGTCGCGCTCACGTTCTATCAGCTCGGGATCACCCGCCGCAACGTCGCGCTGCGCGTGATCTATCTCGACGGAATCCTGTATTTCGCCGGCGGCGTCATCGGCACCGGGCACCACTGGTATTTCAACGGACAGACGTCGTTCAACATGGCGATGGCATCGATGTTCTCGGTGCTCGAGGTCGTGCCGCTCACGCTGTTGACGCTCGATGCCTGGGACTTCGTGCGCACGACGCGCGGACACTGCGAGGTCTGCAACAAGACGATCGCCGTTCCGCACAAGTGGACGTTCTACTTCCTGATGGCGGTGGGCTTCTGGAACTTCGTCGGCGCCGGAATCTTCGGGCTGCTGGTGAACCTTCCGATCGTCAGCTACTTCGAAGTCGGAACCGGTTTCACGACGACGCACGCACACGGCGCACTGATGGGCGTCTTCGGAATGCTGGCGATCGGCCTGACCGTCTTCGCGCTTCGCCAGAGCGTGCCCGACGAGCGCTGGCCCGGCATCGAGAAGTACGTGAAGGTGGCCTTCTGGGGAACGAACGTCGGGCTGGCGATGATGATCGTGATGAGCCTGTTCCCGGCCGGCGTGCTGCAGATCCACGACGTTCTCGAGAACGGATACTGGCACGCGCGCAGCCTCGAATACATCGGCTCGCCGCGTGCGATCGTGCTCGAATGGCTGCGCCTGCCGGGCGACCTCGTCTTCATCGTCTTCGGGTCGGTGCCGCTGGCGATCGCCGCAGTGAAGGGCTGGCTCGAAGGGCGCGCGGCGCCGGCGCGATGAGCGGCGAGCGCGGATTGCCCGCGGTGGCGCACGAGCACCGCGATGGCCGGCACTTGCCGCGGCTTCGCTGTGCCGCGATGCCGCTTGCGGTTACGCTGTCGGCACGCGACCACCCCACCGGACTCCGTCTTGCTGACTCCGTTCATCAAGTTCCTGCTCACCGCGAACGTCATCGGGTTCCTGCTGCAGGGACTGCTCGGGCCGGTGACGATCTACTGGTTCGCGCTGTGGCCGAGCCACTGGACGAACGTGCTCGCCGCTCCGTGGACGCTGGTGAGCTACAGCTTCCTGCACGGCGGGCTCACGCACCTGCTGTTCAACATGTTCGCGGTCTGGATGTTCGGCACCGACCTCGAGCGCGTCTGGGGCGCTCGAAGGCTCGCGTACGGGTACTTCCTCGGCGTCGTCACCGGCGCGGTGGCGCAGATCTTCGTCGGCGAGGCCTTCGGCGGCGGCGGCCTGCCGGTGATCGGCGCCTCCGCCGGCGTGTTCGCGATCCTGCTCAGCTACGCGATCGTGTTCCCGCACCGAACCGTAATGCTGCTCTTTCCGCCGATCCCGATGCCGGCGCGCGTGTTCGTCGCACTGTACGGCGCGCTCGAACTGGTGCTCGGCGTGACCGGTTCCGCCTCGGGCGTCGCGCATTTCGCGCACCTGGGCGGGATGCTCGGCGGGTGGATCGCCTATCGCTTCGGCGGGGCGGTGTCGCGGTGGAACCGCAGGCGGTAGCGCCGGCCGCGGAATCAGTGACGCCTGCGACGAGTCGACAGGGCGAGTGCGACGCCGCCGAGCCCGAGCAGCGCGAGCGGTGCGGGCACGGGTACCTGTTGCGCCGGTGCAAGGTCGCGAATGCCGACCGTGAACCCGTGCCAGTTCTCGGCCGTGTGCGAAACCCGAACGGAGCTGTATCCGCCGCTCAGGCCGACGACGCCGTGCACCTCGCCGCTCCCGTAGAAGCCGGTTCCCCCGGCATTGAGCACCGGCGTCCCGGCGCCCCAGTAGCCTGTTCCGTTGCTGAGGACGGTGATCGGCGCGCCGAAGTCGACGGTGTTTCCGTTCCAGCTCATGAGCGCGAACACCGGGTCGAGAACGGGCCGGCTGAAGGTGATCGTGAACGTGCCGCCCTGCGAAAGCTGGATGATGTCGCTGGTCGCCGGGGCGTTGTCGACCGCCGAACTCGTGTACGTCGTGCTGTTCGTAGCCCAGTAATTGGTCGCATCGTCGCCGAACTGCACCCCGGAGTACGCACCTGCGAAGGTGACACCGATCGATTCGCCACCGACGTCGATCACGCCCGACAGCGTGTTCGCCGTGCCGTTCGACAGCCAGTCGGTCCAGTGGATCGTGGCAGCGCCGGCATGGGCGCAGACGAACAGGCCGGCCGACACGACGGCGCACCGAACGATGCTTGCATTCATCTGGTTTTCCCCGTTTCTTCGATTTGCTCGAAGAAAGCAGGAAGCGCGCCAGCTACCGCAAGTCCCTGAAAACACGAGTCTTCGAATGCTCCCCGGAGTTCCGGTTCGCGTTGATTGTCAACATTCCCGACAGGAAAAAAGTCACGCCGCGCCTTTTCGCGGCTGCGCATTTCGATCGAACCGCGATGCATTAGCGACCCGCGCGGCAGCCGGGCGCATACGATTCGCGCCATGAGAGATCTGCTGCCGCGCCAGGCCTACGACTTCGTTTCGAGCACGCCCGAGGCCCTGTTCATCGACTGCCGCAGCGATCCCGAGTACTTCTTCGTCGGGCACGCGGCGGGCTCGATGCACGTCGCCTGGTACGACGCGCCGGACTGGGATTTCAACCCGCACTTCGTCACCGACGTGAAGAAGCTCGCCGGCAACTCGCTCGACCGCCCGGTGGTGCTGATCTGCCGCAGCGGCAAGCGCTCGGTGGAGGCAGCCGATGCACTCGAGGCCGCCGGCTTCAGCGCCGTCTACAACGTCCTGCACGGCTTCGAGGGCGACATGAACGCCGAGCGGCAGCGCGGCAAGATCAACGGCTGGCGCTTCGACGGGCTGCCGTGGGAGCAGTTCTAGGAAGCTCGCGAGCGGATCGGCACTCGCCGGCGGTCAGTGCAGCACCAGCGGATGCTGCATCAGGCCCTCGAAGCGGCGCAGGAAGTCGTCGACCTGCTCCTCGGACGGTTCGCTCTCGATCAGCTCCTGCACGCCGCTGCGGAACTGCTCCGCGAGGTTGCCGCCGAGGTAGATTTCCTTGCGGCCGAGCTTGTCCATGATCTCGAAGCCGCCGACATCGCCGCCGTCCGTGTCGTGGAATTCGACGACGCAGTAGTTCGAGCTGTTGTAGATCATGTTCATCCGGCACCTCTCCCAGTGCTGGGGAAATAGGGTCGCCGGTCGCGAAGTTCAAGCGAAGCGCGAACCGACTGTCGTCCTTGTCGCTCCGATAGGCGTGTCTTCTCTTTGCAGAAGTCGGCGCCTACTATCATCAGAATCCGCATCTGCGAAGGAAGCGAAGGATTTTTGCTCCCGTCCCAGTATGAGCAGCAAGCGGCCGGCCCGCCAGCGGGGAAAACCCGCCTGCGCGAGTCATCTTCGCCAGAAGGCGGGCGTGAAGATCACGAAGAAGGTGAGCAGTTCGAGCCGCCCGGCGATCATCGCGAAGGCGAGCAACCACGTCTCGAAGTCGCTCATCGCGGCATAGTTGCTCGTGGGCCCGTAACGGCCGAGTGCCGGGCCGATGTTGTTCACCGTGGCCACCGCCGCCGAAACCGCGGTGATGAAGTCCTCGCCGGCCGCGAGCAGGGCGAGCGCCAGCGCGAATTGGGTCAGGCCCCAGAGCAGCATGTATCCGAGCACCGCGAAGATGATCCGGTTGTCGACGATCTGCCCGTTGAGCGTGAGCGGAGCGATCGCGCGCGGATGCACCAGGCGCGTGAGTTCGCGCCGCGCCTGCTTGATGAGGATCAGCGAGCGGATCATCTTGATGCCGCCGCCGGTCGAGCCGGCCGACGAGCCGACGCAGGCGAGGAACAGCAGCCACAGAGGCGCGAACAACGGCCACGACGCATAGTCCTGGCTGACGTAGCCGGTCGTGGTGCCGATCGACACCGTGTTGAACAGCGCGTGGCGCAGCGCCGCCGGCAGGCTGGGGTACTGGCCGACCCAGGTCAGGTAGATGGCGAGGCCGATCGCGCTCGACAGCAGCAGGCCCCAGACGGCCGGCGCTTCCGGGTCGCGCCAGTAGGCGAGCAGCGAGCGCTGTCGCAGCGCCACGAAGTGCGTGGAGAAGTTCAACACCGCGATCAGCATGAACGCGGTGAGCACCGCTTCCACCGCCGGAGACGAGATCGCCGCGACACTCGCATCGCGCGTCGAGAAGCCGCCCAGCGACATCGCCGAGAACGCGTGGCAGACGGCTTCGAACCAGTCGAGGCCTGCCCAGCGCAGTGCGCCGATGCAGGCAACGGTGAACCCGGCGTAGATGAGCCACAGGTACTTCGCCGTCTGCGTGATCCGCGGGGTGAGCCGGTTCTCCTTCATCGGCCCCGGCATCTCGTTGCGGAACAGCTGCATGCCGCCGACGCCGAGCAGCGGCAGGATCGCCACCGCCATCACGATGATCCCCATGCCGCCGTACCACTGCATCGCATGTCGCCAGACGTTCACCGACTGCGGCAGGCGCTCGAGGTCGCCGAGGACCGTCGCACCGGTGGTGGTCAGGCCTGCGACCGCCTCGAAGTACGCATCGGTGAACGAAAGGCCGGGAAGCTCGAGCAGCAACGGAAGTGCGCCGGCCGCCGACATCAGCAGCCAGCCGAGCACGACGAGCAGGCAGCCGTCCCGCGGTTCGAGTTCGCGCCGATAGCGACGCATCGACAACCACAGCAGCGCACCGGCCACGAGGCAGCCGATGCCCGCCGCGAGAAAGCTCGGGTAGCTGCCGTCGTCGACGGCGATCGACCAGGCGAGCGGCAGCGCGAACGTGGCCGAGAACACCATCAGCAGCCCGCCCAGCACGTGCGCGATGACGAGCAGGCGGTTCAAGCGGAATCGGCGCGGACCGGCGACGGGTTCACGCGGGGAGGCGGTTCATGGGGCTCGGGAACGGGCTCGCGCGAAGCCTGCGGCAGGTTCTCAGCCCGGGCCGAGATCCCAGCGTTCGGGCAGCGGCTCGATCAGGCCCATCTTCTGCAGCATGTCGAGGGCATCGTCGAGTCCGCGGTAGGTGTACAGAAGCGCGCGCAGCACCTGCACGCTGCGCCGGCCGTCGACGAGCGAAAGCACCGTGCGCAGGCGACGCGGGATCGTCGCTTCGGCGCGTCGCGATTCTTCGCGCCCGATGCGCGTCTTGAGGTAGACGAGCGTGCCGGGCAGCGGCGCCGGCTCGCCGGCCGATGCGAGTCGACGCAGCAGCGTGTCGATCGAGCTCATTTCGCGATGGTACCCGCTCCGCGGGCGCGACAACCGTGCATCAGCGCGCGCGCGGTGCGAAGCAGTCGGCCATCGTCGCCGTGGCGAGCGACCAGCTGCACGCCCAGCGGCAGGCCGTTCGCGCCTGCGAGCAGCGGGACGCTGACGGCCGGCGCGCCGATGTACGTCCACAACGTGCACATCAGCGCGTCGCCGGTGCCTTCGGAAGCAGGCGGCGCGGTGCCCAGCGTCGCCGGGCACGCGATCGCGTCGAAGCGCTCGAAGATCGGATCGATCGCCGCGGCGACAGCCGCACGGCGCTCGATCGCCCGCCGGTAGTCGACGGCGGTGATCGTGCGTCCGCGCTCGATCTGCCGCTGCAGCGACTCGGACAACTGCGCGCGGCCGGTGTCGTACTCGCGAGCGTACGAAGCGGCGATGTCGGCTTCCATGACGATGCGCAGCCACCCGATCGCCGGATGCGCCTCGGCCGGCAGCTCGACCGCTTCGACTTCGGCTGCGCGCGTTTCGGCGAGCGCTGCGACCCAGTTGCCGAAGGCGGCCTGTGCGTCGGGGGCGACCCGATCCCACCACGGCGTGCGCGTCCACGCCAGCCGCGGCGGCGAGGCAGGTTCGCGCGCGGCGATCGCCGCCAGCGGCGGCATCGGCGCGTGGACGGTGGCCGGGTCGGAAGGATCGAAACCGAACAGCGCCTCGGCCAGCGTGGCCGCGTCGTCGATCGTGCGCGCGAAGACGCCGATCTGGTCCAGCGTCGGCGACTGGCGCAGCACGCCACCGCGGGCGATGCGCCCGAAGCTCGGCTTGTAGCCGACCACCCCGCAGAACGACGCCGGGCGGATCACCGAGCCGTTCGTCTGCGTGCCGACCGCCAGCGGCACCATGCCGCAGGCGACGGCCGCTGCCGAACCGCTCGACGAGCCGCCGGGCGAATGCGCGACGTCATGCGGGTTGCGCGTCTTGCCCGCCGCGTAGGTGGCCAGTTCGGCGGTCACCGTCTTGCCGATCGGCCAGGCGCCGGCCCGGCGCATCGCGCGCACGAGCGCGGCGTCGTCGCTCGCCAGACGGCCGGCGTGCAGCACCGTGCCGTCGCCGGTGGGCATGCCGCGGACGTCGATGACGTCCTTGATCGCGACGGGCACGCCGAGCAGCGGGCCGGCAGCGGCGTCGCGCGAGATCGCGTCGTCGATGGCGCGCGCCGCGGCGAGCGCCTGCTCCCGGTCGAGGTACTCCCAGGCCTGCACCTCGGGCTCGCGGGCGTCGATGCGCTGCTGCAGCGCGCGCGTGTAGTCGACGCACGCCAGACGGCGCTCGCGGATCTCGCGTGCGGCATCGAGCGCGCACAGGGCCGGCAGGTTTTCGTCCATCGCGAGCAGGTTACCGATACAGCACCTGCGGCAGCCACAGCCCCATGCCCGGGAACAGGTAGAGGAGGAAGATCGCGAGCACCTGCAGGCCCATGAACGGCATCATCCCCATGAAGATCTGTCCGAGCGTCACGTGCGGGGGCGCCACCCCCTTCAGGTAGAACGCGGCCATCGCCACCGGCGGCGAGAGGAACGCCGTCTGCAGGTTCAGCGCGACGAGCAGCCCGAAGAACAGCGGATCGACTTCGAAGTGCGCGACGAGCGGGATGAAGATCGGCATGAAGATGACGATGATCTCGGTCCACTCGAGCGGCCAGCCGAGCAGGAAGATGATCACCTGCGCCAGCAGCAGGAACTGCAGCTTCGACAATCCGAGCGACAGCACCCACTGCTCGATCAGCTCCTGGCCGCCGAGCAGCGCGAACGCCGCCGAGAAGATCGACGACCCGACGAACAGCCAGCACACCATCGCCGAGGTCTTCGCGGTGAGGAACACCGACTCCTTCAGGACGCCGGCGTTCAACTGCCGATACGCGATCGCCAGCAGGAAACCGCCGAAGGAGCCGACCGCGGCCGCCTCGCTGGGCGTGGCCAGTCCGAACACGATCGAGCCCAGCACCGCGACGATCAGCGTCGCCAGCGGAAAGAACGACGACAGCAGCATGCGGAAGATCTCGAGCCGCGCGAAGCTGAGCATCAGGTAGTAGGCAAGGAGCAGCAGCGCTCCCAGCACGGCCATCGTCCAGAACCAGATCGGCACGTCGCGCAGCTTCGCACCCGCCTGCGCGTCTTCCGCCGGCTCGTCGGCTGCGCTCGCCGCGTCGGAGGCCGCCGCGGACCGCGCACCCGGCGGCTCGGCGAGCGCGTCGGCGCCCGGCTCGGCCAGGCCGCCGTCGAGCGCATTGTCGTCGGTGGAGTAACTGCCCAGCTGCTGCAGGCCGCTGGTGTCGAAGACGACCTCGGGGGCGGTCACCGACTGCCAGCCGAGCGCCAGCATCGCGAGCAGCGTGATCGCCGGCAGCAGCGTGATGAACAACTGGCGCGCGAGCGTCGCCATCGGCAGATCGGCGTTGCGCGAACCCTTCATCGCCCGCACGATGGCCGGCAGCGCGCGGTTGCCGAAGCGCTCGCGCAGCCGTTCGGACGGCGGCGGCAGCGGCACCTGGCGAGCCTCGTCGGGCAGCGGCGGCATCAGATGGGGCCGCAGCTTCGCCAGGACGATCACGTACAGGACGTACAACCCGGCGAGCATGATGCCGGGGAAGAAGGCGCCCGCGTACAACTGCACGACCGACACGCCCGCCGTGGCGCCGTAGACGATCAGCAGCACCGACGGCGGGATCAGGATGCCGAGGCACCCGCCGGCGGTGATCGACCCGGCCGAGATGCGCGTGTCGTAGCCGGCCTTGAGCATCGCCGGCAGCGCGAGCAGGCCCATCAGCGTGACGACGGCACCGACGATACCGGTGGCGGTGGCGAACACCGCGCAGGTGAAGATCGTCGCCACCGCGAGCGAGCCCGGCAGGCGCGCCATCGCCAGGTGCAGCGACTTGAACAGCCGCTCGATCAGGTTCGCGCGCTCGACGAGATAGCCCATGAAGACGAACAACGGCACCGCGATCAGCACGTCGTTGGCCATCACGGCATAGGTTCGCTGCACCATCAGGTCGAGCGTCTGCTGGATCGCCTGCTCGGTGCTTCCGGTGCGGTCCATGTAGGCGAAGAACGCGAACATCACGCCCATGCCCATCAACGTGAACGCGGTGGGAAAGCCGAGCATGATCGCCGCGACGATCAGCGCGAGCATCAGCAGGCCGAGATGGCCGGTGGTGAGCGCCGTCCACGGCGTGAGCAGGGCCACGGCGAGGACGATGAGGCCGAGCATCGACAGGCCGAAGAGAAGTTCCTTGCGCATGTCCGGCTCCGTCAGCGCGCGTCGTGCGCCGCGTTCTCGGCGACGTGCTCCTTGACCATCGCGCGCAACTTGTCGACGTCGACTTCCTCGACGTCGTCGAGCCGCTTCGGCCACGCGCCGGTCTTCAGGCAGACGATGCAGCGCAGGATCTCGATCGCACCCTGCAGCAGCAGCAGCGCGCCGGCCAGCGGGATCACCGCCTTGAACGGATAGATCGGCGGGCCGTTCGCCGTGATCGACGAGTGCTCGCGGATGGCGAAAGACTCGCCCGCATAGACGTATCCGGCCCAGACCATCGCGACGATGCCGGGCGTGAAGAAGACGATGTAGAGCACCAGGTCGAAGAAGGCCTGCGCGCGTGGCGAGAAGAAGCCGTAGAGAATGTCGCCGCGCACGTGTCCGTTGGCGGCGAGCGTATAGGCGCCGGCCATCATGAACAGCGTGCCGTAGAGCATCATCTGCGCGTCGAAGGCCCACGGATGCGGCGCGTTCAGCACGTAGCGCGAAAACACTTCCCAGGTGATCAGCGCGGTGAGCGCGACGATCAGCCACGCGAAGAAGTGGCCGATCCGGGTATTGAACCGGTCGACCGCCAGGAACAGGTTTTGCATGATGGGCCTGCGTGCTGCTACGACGAAACCCGCCGCCCGCCCGGGGGCGCGCAGGTTCGCGAACGGAAACGGCCGGCGCCGGGCGTGCGCCGCCGACCGGCGTGGTCAGCGGCGCGCACCGGAACGCGGCCGCGCGCTGGGCTGCTCGGGCACCGGCGATGCGCGGGCGCCCGCCATCGCCGGGGCGTCAGCCTTTCTGCTGCCGCTTGGGCCCGAAGTAGTGGTTGTAGGCCATCCGACGGTTCGTGTTCGTGTCGGGGTCCCACTTCACGGTGCGCGCGGCGAACTTGCGCTGCGACTCGAGGATCTCCTTGAACAGCGGGTTGCCGGCGGCCATCTTGTCGGCGACCTGGTCGTAGATGACGAGCTGCTGCGCGAGGATCGGATCGGGCGTCTTGTAGAACTTCACGCCGTCCTTCGACTGCATCTCCTCGTAGTCCTTCGAGTAGCGGTCGATCGCCTTCCACGACATGTCGGCCGATGCGGCCTCGACGGCGTTGTCGATGATCGCGCGCATCTTCTCGGGCAGCGCGTCGAACTTCGCCTTGTTGAAGAGCACCTCGAACTGCTCGGCGTTCTGGTGGTAGCTCTGCAGCATGCACACCTTCGAGACGTCGGGGAAACCGAGCAGGCGGTCGGAGCTGGCGTTGTTGAACTCGGCGCCGTCGAGCAGGCCGCGGTCGAGCGCCGGGACGATCTCGCCGCCGGGCAGCGCGTTCACTGCGACGCCCATGCCGGTGAAGACGTCGATCGACAGGCCGACCGTGCGGAACTTCAGGCCCTTCATGTCCTCGGCCTTGGTCACCGGCTTCTTGAACCAGCCCAGCGGCTGCGAGGCCATCGGGCCGTAGACGTAGGACTTCACGTTCGCGCCGACCGTCTGGTACAGCCGCTCGAGGAACTCCTTGCCGCCGCCGTACTTGTGCCAGGCGAGCAGCATGTTCGCGTCCATGCCGTAGGCCGGGCCCGAGCCCCACAGCGCGAGCGCGTTGTTCTTGCCGTAGTGGTAGACGACGACGCCGTGGCCGCCGTCGAGCGTGCCTTTCGAGACGGCGTCGAGCAGGTTGAACGCCGGAACGACGGCGCCCGCCGGCAGCACTTCGATCTTCAGGTCGCCGCCGGTCATGTCGTTGACCTTCTTGGCGAAGTCGAGCGCGTACTCGTGGAAGATGTCCTTCGACGGCCACGTGCTCTGCCAGCGCATCGAAATCGGCCCCTGCGCCTTGACGATCATCGGGAAAGCGAGCGTTCCTGCACCTGCGGCGGCAGCCGTGCCGATGAACCTGCGGCGTGAACGAACCTGTTCGGTCATTGCGAAAATCTCCGGAAGGAATCGCAAACAGAAAGTGGATGACTGGACGACTGGGTGATTGGCTGATTGGATGGCTGGATGAGCCGCGTTCGACGCCGACTATCGGAAAGTCCGGCGCAGAAGGCACCAAATGCTAATCACGCCGGCAGGGACTGTCACGCGATGCTTCGCGGAGCTCGGGTTTTCCCGTAGGAGCGGCGATGTCGCGCACCGACCGACATCGCGCGAAGTGCGCGAGCGGCGTACTAGTACGCCGACCCGAAAGTATCGCAACACGAAAGCGCGTCTTCGACCTCAGGGCGGCGTTGCAAATCCTCGCCATAGCGACTGCTATGGCTGCGGTTTGCGCCTTGCCCTGAGGCCGAATCCATCGCTTTCATTTTGTTGCGATACCTCCGGGTCGGCGTACTAGAAGAAGCCCACGTTCACCTGGAACGACCTCTCGACTTTCGGGATCGTGCGCTTGTTGTCGACGAACACGATCACGTGGTCGCCCGAGCGGATCTCGGTGTCGTGGTGCGCCATGATCACCTCGAAGCGCGGCGCGGTGCGTCCGCGCACGGGTTCGAGCGGCAGCGGCTCGCCGTCGAGGGAACGCACGATCGCGCCGATGGTCGCGCCGCGCGGCAGTTCGATTTCCTCGATGCGCCGGCCGACGACCTTCGACGACTTCGGGTCGCCGTGCGCGATCAGTTCGAGCGCCTCGGCCGCACCGCGGCGAAGCGAATGCACCGAGACGACGTCACCGCGGCGCACGTGCGTGAGCAACTGGCCGATCGTCGTCTGCGACGGAACGATCGCCACGTCGATGCGGCTGCCCTCGACGAGATCGGCGTAGGCCTGCCGGTTGATCAGCGCGATCGTTCGGCGCGCACCGATGCGCTTGGCGAGCATGCACGACATGATGTTGGTTTCGTCGTCGGAAGTGAGCGCGACGAACAGGTCCATCTCGGCGACGCCCTCCTCGGCGAGCAGCGCCTCGTCGGTCGAGTCGCCGTGCAGGATCAGCGTCGACGTGGGCAGTTGCGTGGCGAGATAGTTGCAGCGCGTGCGGTTGCCCTCGATCACCTTCACCTGGTAATCGGTGCCCAGTCGCCTGGCCAGGCGCAGCCCGATGTTGCCGCCGCCGGCGATCATCACGCGACGCACCGGTTCGTCGTTGCGGCGCAGGTCGGACAGCGCGGTGCGGATGTGGTTCGACGCGGCGAGCAGGAAGACCTCGTCGTCGGCCTCGATCTTCGTATCGCCTTCGGGGCGCACCGGTCGATCGTTGCGAAAGATCGCCACGATGCGCATGTCGACGTCGGGATGCTCGGCGCGCAGGTCGCGCAGCGGCCGGGAGACGAGCGGCCCGCCCGAATACGCGCGCACCGCGATCAGGCTCGCACGACCGCCGGCGAACTCGAGCACCTGCAGCGCGCCGGGAAACTCGATCAGCTTCGAGATGTAGTCGGTGACCGTCTGCTCGGGGCAGATCAGGTAGTCGACGTAGAAGCCGCCCTCGCCGGTGATCTCGGGACGGTTCTGGAACTCGGGCGCGCGCACGCGCGCGATGCGCGTGGGCACGTTGAACGTGCGTGCCGCGATCTGGCAGGCGACGAGGTTCGTCTCGTCGCGCGCGGCGGCCGCGATCAGCATGTCGGCGTCTTCGGCGCCGGCCTGCTCGAGCACCGGCGGGTGCGTGCCGTTGCCGGCCACCGTGCGCAGGTCGAGCTTGTCGGCGAGCAGGCGCAGCTGCGCCGGGTCGGTGTCGATGACCGTGATGTCGTTGCGCTCCGAGACGAGGCTCGCCGCGACCGACGAGCCGACGCGCCCGGCGCCGAGGATGAGGATCTTCACGCGAAAACCGGCGCGGCGATGCCGGCTACGAGACCTGCTTGCGGTAAGCGCCGCGCGAAAGGTCGATGCCCAGCTGCTTGAGCTTGCGATACAGGTGCGTGCGTTCGAGCCCCGTTCGCTCGGCCACGCGCGTCATGCTGCCGTGTTCGCGCGTGAGGTGATGCTCGAAGTAGGCGCGCTCGAAGCAGTCGCGCGCCTCGCGCAGCGGCAGGTCGAGCGGCAGCTCGCGCAGCCCGACGTGACCGGGCGTGACGCCGCTCGGCGCGCCCGCCATCGGGACACCGGCCTGCGCCGATGGCCCCGTGCCGTATCCGCCGCCCTCTGCGGCGCCGGCCGACGGCACCGGATGGACGAGCGTGACCGTCGGCTGCGCGTGCGAGCCCGGCACGGTGACGCCGATGTGCGCGCTCGCCTGGTAGACGCCCTGCACGGCGCGCATCGGTGCGCCGGTCGGCGCGGGCGCGACGCGCGGATCGTTGCCGCGACCGCGCTGCAGACCGGTTTCGACCGCCTTCAACAGCTTCTGCAGCGTGATCGGCTTCTCGAGGAAATCGAGCGCGCCGATGCGGGTGGCCTCCACCGCGGTGTCGATCGTCGCGTGGCCCGACATCATGATCACCGGCATCGTCAGCTTGCCGCAGCTGGCCCACTCCTTCAGCAGCGTCACGCCGTCGGTGTCGGGCATCCAGATGTCGAGCAGGACCAGGTCGATCGCGTTGTCGTCTCTCGCCTGGCGCGCCTGCTGTGCGCTTTCTGCGAGCAGGACCGAGTGGCCCTCGTCGCCGAGGATCTCGCAGAGCAGCTCGCGAATTCCGATTTCGTCGTCGACAACGAGTATTTCCGCCATGGATGCCGTTTGCCTTCTACCGGTGCGGTGTTGCAGTCAAGCCACGATTGTCCTCGTTTTTTGCCATTCTCGTAAATAGCACGGAGATCTGCGCCCCGACCGGCTTGCCCTCTGGCGTCTCGCCCCAGTTCGCCACGTCGATGCGCGCGTCGTGCTCGTCGACGATCTTCTTGACGATCGCCAGGCCCAGGCCGGTTCCGCGCGGCTTGTTGGTGACGTACGGCTCGAACACGCGCGACAGCGCGCTCGACGAGAACCCGCCGCCGTTGTCGCGCACGATCAGCCGCACCGCGACGTCGCCGTCGGGCAGCTCGAGCGCCTCCGTGAGCAGCTCGATCTCGGGCTGCCCGACGTGATCGGTGGCTTCGACGGCGTTCTTGATCAGGTTGTGGATCACCTGTCGCAGTTGCGTCGCGTCGCCGAGCACGCGCGGCAGCGACGGCGCCAGGCGCGCGACGATCGATGCGCGCCCGCCGGCAGCCGCGTACAGGCGCAGCACCTCGTCGACGAGCTCGTTCAGCTCGAGCGGCGCCAGTTGCGCGGCGGGCAATCGCGCGTAATCGCGGAACTCGTCGACCATTCGCTTGAGCGCTGCGACCTGGTTGACGATCGTCTGCGAGTTCTTCGCCAGCAGTTCGGCATCGGCGGCCGGCAGCTTGTCGGCGAGCTTGCGCTGGGTGCGTTCGGCAGCCAACTGGATCGGCGTGAGCGGATTCTTGATCTCGTGCGCCAGGCGCCGCGCGACCTCGGCCCACGCGACGGCACGCTGGGCCGAGATCACTTCGCTGATGTCGTCGAACACGACGACGTAGCCGACGCGACGCTCGGGCAGGATCGATCCGCGCGCGAAGATGGTCTGGTCGGAATTTGCCCCGGGCGCGCTCGCCGTGCTCGTCGCCGCCGGCGCGCGCGCGGCGCTGAACGCGGGCGCAGCGGCGGACGGATGGGGTGCGGCGGACACGCCGGTCGCGACGAAGGAGTGCGCCGGCGCGAACGCGCCCGGCGTGCGCGCCGCCGTGTCCGCCTGCGGCAGCACGAACTGGCGCTGCCAGCTCGCCGCACCGGCGCCTGCCTGCTCGTTGAACGCCGTGCGGATCGCCGGCGCGAGCGCGGCGAGCCTCGGCACCTCGGTGATCGGCTTGTCGAGGTGCTCGATCAGCGACAGCCCGAGGATGCGTTCGGCGCCGGCGTTCGCCAGCGAGAGCCGGAAATCGGAGTCGAGCACGAGCACGCCCGCCGTCAGGTTCGCGAGCACGCTCTCGAGCCGCGCATTGACGCGCTCGAGTTCGCGCTGGTTGCGCTCGACCTGCATGCGTGCGTCCTCGAGCTGCCGCGTCATCAGGTTGAACGACTGCGTGAGCGCACCCAGTTCGTCGCGACCGGAGTAGTCCTTCACCGGCCGGTAGTCGCCCTCGGCCACCGCGCGCGTACCGGCGGCGAGCATCGACAGCGGCCCGGTGAGCCAGCCCGAGAGCAGGAACGACGCAGCCACCGCCGAGAACACCGTCAGCAGGAAGATCAGCGTGAGCGTGATGCGAAAGATGCGCGCGAGCCCCTCGCGCGACAGCGACAGCTGCTGGAAATCGCGCCGCCCCTGCTCGACCGCTTCGGCGTTCTCGGAAAGCGCGCTGGGCACCGGCTGCACGAGTTGCAGGTAGCGGTGCTCGTCGGGCAGCTGTCCTTCGGTGTCGATGGCGACGATCACGCGCATCTTCAACTGCGTCGTGTCGCCCTCGGGCTCCACGGCGGCGTACTGGCGCGTGAGGCGCGCCTGGCGCATCGCGCTGGGCGGCGGCAGGTCGGGTACGAGCCCGGCGAAGCGGCTGCCGCTGGTCGTGATGATCCGCCCGGTGCCCGAGGCGATCATCGCATCCGCGACGCCCAGCTGTTCGCGCCGGCTGTTCAGCGTCTCGGGCCAGGCCGTGCGTGGCGTCTCCGACAGCTCGATGGCGACGCTGCGCGCCTTCTGCGTCAGGTCGGAGAGCAGCGAGTCGAGTGCCGTGCGCCCGAGCGTGAGACCCGACTCGAGGCCGCGCTCGACCGGAACGGCGAACCACGACTCGATCGAACGACCGACGAACTGCACCGACACGAGATAGATCAGCGCGACCGGCAGCACCGTCATCAGCGTGAACGACATCGCCATGCGCGCCATCAGCCGCGTGCCGAAGAGCCCTCGCCGGTAGCGAACGACGAGACGGCGCAGCAACTCGAGCACGAGCAGCAGCAGGCACACCGCCAGTCCGACGGTGAGCCACAGCAGCATCGGGTACTGGCTCTCGAAGAGCTCGGTGTTCGCGCTGGCCACCGCAAGCAGCAGCAGCAGGATGACCGCGAGCACGACCGAACCGATCAGCGCGAAGCGCAGCAGCCGGCCGACCGCGCGCTTTTCGGTGTCTAGGGTCTGAACGCGAATTCCTTCCATTCGGACTGCGGGTTCCAGTCGCGGTCGGTGATCGCGTTGAGCTGGAACGGCTTGGGCAGCTGCGACACGTCGAGCCGCAAGCGTACCCGAGCCTCGTATCGCGTCCCGGGGTCGACGACCGAGGCGTCGAACACGCGCCAGTGCCGCACGCGGCTCATCGCCTGCGTCGCGTCGGACAGCGTATCCCAGGTCTGCGTCAGTCCGTCGAAGTTCAGCCGGTACTGGCGCGTGAGCGCGTGGTAGGCGAGGCGATAGACGATCGAGCGCTCGACCACCGTTTCGTCGGTCCACCACCAGCGCGGACGGATCAGCTCGAACTCGAGAACGAAATACAGCGGCACGCCGCGGCGCACCGCCTCTTCGAGCGAACGGGTCAGCGGCACCACGAAGTCGCCCGACAGCATCCAGCTGTCGCCCGCCGCGTCGAGCTCGAGCCGCGGTTGCGAGAACCCCGCGTCCTCGGCGGCGCGCCCCGCGGGGACCTGTCCGCACAGCGTGGCCACCAGCACCAGCGCCAGGGCGAGACGGGCGATCAAGGGCGTTTTTCCAGCAGTGCGAAGAAGAATCCGTCGTGGTCGCGCGTCGGCGTGGCGACGGGCAACAGGGTCGATATCGGTTCCGGCGTGCACCCCCCGAATCGCCACTGCAGGGGCAGTCTCGTTGCGCGTGATTCGTTCGCCAGAAAGCGAGCGACTACTGACTCGCCCTCCTCCGGAAAGACCGAGCACGTGGCGTAAAGCAATTTACCACCCGGGCGCAGCACCGACCAAAGTGCGGCGAGGATTTCCGACTGGCGTCGTGACAGTGTCGCAAGATCGCTACGGCGACGCAGCCAGCGCACGTCGGGGTGACGTCGCACGATGCCGGATGCGGTGCAAGGAGCGTCGAGCAGGACGCGATCGAAGGGGCGGCCGTCCCACCAGTCGGCCGGACGGGCGGCGTCGCCGGCGACGACCGTGGGAGGGCGCGCAGCGCGCGGCGAAACACCGTGAACGACGCCCGCGCCAGCACCGAAGCCGAGGCGTTCGAAGTTGGCGCGTACCGAGTGCAGCCGCGCCTCGTCGACGTCGAGCGCGGTGAGTTCGACGTCGGCCAGTTCGAGCAGATGCGTCGCCTTGCCACCCGGCGCCGAGCAGGCGTCGAGTATGCGCTCACCATCTTCAGGCGCCAGCAATGGCGCGGCGAGTTGCGCCGCCGCATCCTGGACGCTGACGAGGCCCTGCGCCCAGCCGGGCAGCGCCTCGACCGGCACCGCCGCCTCGAGCGCGATCGCCTGATCGCCGAGGAGCCGCGCCGCCAGGCCCTCGCTTCGCAGCCGCGACAGATATTCGCCGGGGGTCGTCCGGAGCCGGTTCGTGCGCAGCGTCATCGGCGCGGTGCCGTTGCCGGCTTCGATCACGCGCTGCCAGTCGTCGGGCCACGCCCGGCGCACGCGATCGATCCACCAATCCGGGTGATTCCAGCGCGCCTGCGGCTTGCGGCGTGCGGTTTCGAGCAGCGCTTCGCGTTCGCGCACGAAACGGCGCAGCGTCGCGTTCAGGAAGCCGGCGATCGCGGCACCGCCGGGAAGCGAACGCGCGGCGTCGACCGCCTGGTCGACGACGACCGGATCGGCACGCAGCGCATCGACCAGTTGTGCAAGCGCAACCCACTGCAGCGCCGCCGGCGCGGGGGCAGGTGGGCGTGCGTTGAGCAACTGCGCAACCTCGCGCACGAGCCCGAGCTGGCGGCAGCTGCGGTAGGCGAGATCGCGGATTGCGGCGTGCGACGCGATGGGCAGCGGCTCGCGAGCCGCCTCGAGTTCGATCGACTGGTCCAGCGCGGCGGGAAGCGAACGTCCGGCAACGAGCGCCTCGATCGCGCGCGCCGCACACGCCAGCTCGCGCGACAGCGGCGCGCGCCGACGGCCCGACTCGTCGGCTTCGTCTTGTGAGCTGGCGCTCACACTCGCACGGGCGCCCCGGTCGACATCGCCAGCAGGCGCTCGATGCGCTCGGCCGTGTCGGGGTGCGTGGAGAACAGGCCGCGCAGGCCGCCGCCCGACAACGGGTTCATGATCATCATCTGCGCGGTTTCGGGATGACGCTCGGTCGTCTCGAGCGGGATGCCGCGCGCGTAGTGGTCGATCTTCTCGAGCGCCGACGCGAGCGCGCGCGGATCGCCCGAGATCTCGGCGCCGCGCCGATCGGCCTCGAACTCCCGCGCGCGAGAGATCGCCATCTGGATCAGCATCGCGGAGATTGGCGCGAGGATCGCGACGGCGATCGCAGCCACCGGGTTCGATCGGCCCTCGCTGTCGCGCGCGCCGAAGAACAGGGCGAAATTCGCCAGCGCCGAGATCGCGCCGGCCAGCGTGGCGGAGATCGTCGAGATGAGAATGTCGCGGTGCTTCACGTGCGAGAGCTCGTGCGCCATCACGCCGCGCAACTCGCGATCGCTCAGCACGCGCAGGATCCCGGTGGTGGCGGCGACGGCGGCGTTCTGCGGATTGCGTCCGGTGGCGAACGCGTTCGGCGCGTCTTCGTCGATCAGGTACACGCGCGGCATCGGCAGCTGCGCACGTTCGGCGAGCTCACGCACCATCCGGTAGAACTGCGGCGCGCTGGTTTCATCGACCTCGCGTGCGCGGTACATCCGCAGCACGAGCTTGTCGGAAAACCAGTACGCGAAGAAGTTGCTGATCAGCCCGAAGCCGAGCGCCAGCAGCATGCCCTCGCGGCCGCCGATGATCGATCCCACGGCGGCGAACAGCGCCAGGATGCCGGCCATCAGGATGCCGGTCTTGAACCAGTTCAGCATTTTCGTCGGTCACTCCTCGTTGCGCCGGTGCGCTCGATGCGCCGGCCCGGACTCATATCGGGGCGCCGAACGGGCGCTGCAAGGGCTGGGACGACGGCTCCTCGATCGCCGGCGCCTGGAAGCGCGCGCCCGCCGCGACCCCGAACCCGCGCAGGAACTCGGCGGCCGCAAGGCGCCTGCCGCCGGGCTTTTGCAGCTCGAGCAGTTCGACCGCGCCGTCGCCGCAGGCAACGACCAGGCGCCCCGGCACCGGCAGCACGGTGCCGGGCGCGGGTGAACCCTCGACGGCATCGCGCCAGGGCGCTGCACGCCACACCTTGATGCTCGCCTGCGCCGCGCCGTCGAGCCGCGCCGTCGCGCCCGGCGTCGGATCGAAGGCGCGAACGCGATCGACGATGCCTCGCGCCGACATCGTCCAGTCGATCGCCGCATCGCGTCGGCTGAGCTTGCGCGCATGCGTGACGCCTTCCTGCGGTTGCGGCGTCGCCGCGAGCACGCCCCGCTCGAGCGCCGCCAGCGCATCGACGATCGCCCGCGCGCCGATCGCGGCGAGCCGGTCGTGCACGCGGCCGCCCGTGTCGTCGTCGTGAATCGCCGTGCGCACCGTCAGCAGCATCGCGCCGGTGTCCAGGCCCTCGTCCATCTGCATGATCGTCACGCCGGTCTCGGCGTCGCCGGCCTCGACGGCGCGCTGGATCGGAGCGGCGCCGCGCCAGCGCGGCAGCAGCGATGCGTGGATGTTCAGGCAGCCCAGCCGCGGGATCGCCAGCACTTCGGCGGGCAGGATCGCACCGTAGGCGGCGACGACCATCGCGTCGGCGTCGAGCGCGCGCAAGCGTTCGTGCAGCGCCGGGTCGCGCAGCGTGCGCGGCTGCTCGAGCGCCAGCCCGCGTGCGAGCGCCAGGCGCTTGACGGCGCTCTCGTGCAGCGCCTGACCGCGCCCGGCCGGCCGGTCGGGACGCGTGAGCACCAGCGCCACGTCGTGACCCGCGTCGAGCAGCGCGGCCAGTGCGGCTGCGGCGAACTCGGGGGTGCCGGCGAAGACCAGCCGCAGCATCGATGGTTGCGCGTCGGCGGCGCCGGGCGCCGCGTGCAGGGGTGGTTCGGGCGGCGACGCTACGCGTCGACGCGTTCGGCCTTCAGCAGCCGGCTGCGGATGCGCGATTGTTTCAACCGCGACAGGTACTGCACGAACACGCGCCCGTCCAGGTGGTCGATCTCGTGCTGGATGCAGACCGCGAGCAGGCCGTCGGCAGCCAGCTCGAAGGGCTTGCCGTTCTCGTCGAGAGCGCGCACGGTGACGCGATCGGGGCGCTCGACCTCGTCGTAGATGCCCGGAACCGACAGGCACCCTTCCTCGAAGACCTTCGTCTCGTCGCTCGTCGAGACGATTTCCGGGTTGACGAACACGCGCAGCTCGTCGCGGGCATCGGATACGTCGAGCACGATCACTCGTTCGTGCACGTCGACCTGCGTGGCGGCCAGGCCGATCCCGGGCGCCGCGTACATCGTTTCGGCCATGTCGCGCACCAGCGTGCGGATGCGTTCGTCGACCTCGCGCACGGGTCGGGCCACGCGGTGCAGACGGGGGTCGGGATAGCGAAGAATGTCCAATACGGCCATCGGTAAATAGCGACCGCCGGTAGGCTCGCGCCGCGCCGGGGGAGCGGCATCGATACAGTGACGGCAGAATCGAAAGCGAAAGTGGCGACGAGACTCATTTCGGGGCATTTCTGCCGCGAATCAAGGCCTCGCCGTCGAGTATCCCACACGTCCGCAGGCGCGCGCGTTCATGAGAAAGCTCTCCGTGCAGTTTCTGACTCTGGCCATCGCAGGCCTGGCCTGCGTTGCCGGGCTGGCCTTCGCGCAGGCGGCAACGCCGCCCCTGGAGCTCGCGAAGGACGCGCCGGACCGCTACGTCGTCGTCAAGGGCGACACGCTGTGGGACATCTCCGGGCGCTTCCTGCAGAAGCCGTGGCGCTGGCCGGAGATCTGGGAGCTGAACCGCGAGGAGATCCGCGATCCGCACTGGATCTATCCGGGCGATGTCATCCTGCTCGATCGCAGCGGAGCGCAGCCGCGGTTGCGGCTCGCGCGTTCGGTCGGCGCCAGCGGCGCGGGCGCCGGCGGCGACCTGCCGCTCGAGAAGCGCAGCCCGCACGTGCGCGCCGAGCCGCTCGAGCGCGAAGCGATCCCGACGATCAGTTCCACCGACATCGAGGCGTTCCTGAACCGCCCGCTGGTGGTCGACGAACACGGGCTGGCGTCGAACCCGCGCATCGTCGCCACGCAGGAGGGACGCGTGTTCCTCGGCCGGGGCGAACTCGCCTACGTGCGCGGCATCGAACAGCCCCAGGTGCCGGAGTGGCACATCTATCGTTCCGCACGCCCGCTGCTCGATCCGGACACGCGCAAGCCGATCGCCTGGGAGGCGCTGTTCCTCGGCAGCGGCAAGCTCGAGCGCGCCGGCGATCCGGCGTCGCTGCGGGTCGTCGCGACCAACGAGGAAGTCGGCCCCGGCGACCGGCTGATGCCGGCCGAGAAGGCGCTGCCGATGGTCTACGCGCCGCGCGCGCCCGAGACGACGGTGTCCGGGCGGATCGTCGCCGTCTACCGCGGTCTCACGCAGGTCGGCCGCAACAGCGTCGTTGCGGTGAACGTCGGCAAGGAGAACGGACTCGAGATCGGTCACGTGCTCGGCATCGAGCACCGCGGCGCGACGATCACCGACCGCACGGCGCACGAGCGCGAGAAGGTCGTCCTTCCGGACGAGCCGGTCGGCCATCTTCTCGTATTCCGCATCTTCGATAAGATCTCCTACGGGCTGGTGATGGACGCGTCGCAGCCGATCGCGGTCGGCGACGACGTCAGGAACCCCTGAGCCGTCCGCGAAACTCGCAGCCCCGCGCATCGTCCGCAGCCGCGCCGCGCCTCGTGCGCGGCGCTTCGTTTCGGTCGATGGCCGCGTCGCCCGGCGGCCGGTTCGCCCCGGGCGCGAGGGCAGCTTCGCGATCGGGCAACGGAGACAGACATGCCGCTCGACGCCGACGCACGCGAGGAACTCGCACCGTGGCTGCGACTGACGCTGACGCCCGGCATCGGACCGGTCGCGGTACGGCGCCTGCTCGAGGCCTTCGGCCTGCCCGAGGACGTCCTCGCCGCCGGCAGGACGCGGATCGCCGCCGTGCTCGACGGGTCGCGCGCGGCGGCGCTGCTCGCCAGCGACGACGAACGCCGGGCGCAGGTCGACGCCGCGCTCGAATGGGCGAGCGGCGATGCGAACCATCTGATCGCACTGTCCGATCCGCGCTATCCGGCGCCGCTGCTGCAGATCGGCGATCCGCCGCCGCTGCTGTACGTGCGCGGCTCGAGCGCGGCGCTCGGCCGCGACCTGCTGGCGGTCGTCGGCAGCCGCCACGCGACGGCGACCGGCGAGGCGAACGCGCACGACTTCGCGCAGGCGCTGGCCGACGAAGGGCTGACGATCTGCAGCGGACTGGCGCGCGGCATCGACGCGGCGGCGCATCGCGGCGGGCTCGCCGGACGCGCCGGAACGCTCGCCGTCGTCGGCACCGGCGTCGACCGCGTATACCCGGCCGCACACCGCCCGCTGGCGCGGGCGATCGCCGACCGCGGCGCGATCGTCTCCGAATTGCCGCTCGGCACGGGCGTCGTACGCGCGAACTTCCCGCGCCGCAACCGCCTGATCGCCGGCCTGTCGCTCGGCGTGCTCGTCGTCGAGGCGGCGCCTCACTCGGGCTCGCTGATCACCGCGCGACACGCAGCCGAGTACGGACGCGAAGTGATGGCGGTGCCCGGCTCGATCCACTCGCCGGTTGCACGCGGCTGCCATCGGCTGATCCGCGAAGGCGCGAAGCTCGTCGAATCGGCGCAGGACGTGCTCGCCGAGCTGCGCCCGCTGATGCGCGCAGCGGACGCCACCCGGGCCGCGGCTGGATCCGGAGCCGCGCAAGCCGACGACGCTGCGGCGAGCGGCCGCGCCGAGGCGGGCCGGGGCGTCGAGGCGGGCCGGGGCGTCGAGGCGAGCCGGGGCGTCGAGGCGGGCCGGGGCGCGGAAACGGGCCGCGGCGCGGCGCAAGCCCTGTCGCCGACGACCGGCTTCTCCCCGCAGCGCGCAGAGGCTTCGGCCGTGCTGCGTGCCCTGGGATGGGATCCTGCCGATCCCGATGCGCTGGTCGAACGCACCTCGCTCGCGCCGGGCGACGTGGCGGCGGCGCTGCTCGAACTCGAGCTCGGCGGCTTCGTGCAGCGCCAGGCCGACGGACGCTACGTGCGCGCCCGGGCGACCGGGTCCTGACCGGGCTGCGACGGTCGGCCGGGCACAGCGGTCGCAGGCGCGCGGCAGTGCGCTTGCGCGCACGTTGCGCCCGGGGCGCGCCCGCGCGCGAGTCTGGCACGAAAGAACCGCGCCGTGCGGCCGATCCGGCTGCGTCCGGATGGCTTGTTGCGTCGCCCGCCGAGCGGCACTTATGATGGCGCCCCCATGAGCAAGGCCCTGATCATCGCCGAGAAACCGTCCGTCGCCGCCGACATCGCGCGCGCGCTCGGCGGCTTCGCGCGCCACGGCGATTACTTCGAGAGCGACGGTTACGTCCTGTCGTCGGCGGTCGGGCACCTGGTCGAGATCGCGGTTCCCGAGCAGTTCGAAGTCAAGCGCGGGAAGTGGTCGTTCGCGCACCTGCCGGTGATCCCGCCGCACTTCGATGTGCAGCCGATCGCCAAGAGCGAGGACCGGCTCAAGCTGCTCGCGAAGCTGATCCGGCGCAAGGACGTCGACCGGCTGATCAACGCCTGCGACGCCGGGCGCGAGGGCGAGCTGATCTTCCGACTGATCGTCCAGCACACGAAGGCGAAGCAGCCGGTGCAGCGGTTGTGGCTGCAGTCGATGACGCCGTCGGCGATCCGCGATGCCTTCACGCAGTTGCGCAGCGACGCGCAGATGCTCCCGCTCGCCGATGCGGCGCGCAGTCGCTCGGAAGCCGACTGGCTGGTCGGCATCAACGGCACGCGCGCAATGACCGCGTTCAACTCGCGCGACGGCGGCTTCTACAAGACCACCGTCGGCCGCGTGCAGACGCCCACGCTCACCATCGTCGTCGAGCGCGAGGAACGCATCAAGCGCTTCCTGCCGAAAGACTACTTCGAGGTGCACGCAACATTCGGCGCGAAAGCCGGTGCCTACGAAGGGCGCTGGTTCGATCCCGGTTTCCGGCGCACCGAAGGCGCGGCGGATGCGCGCGCCGAGCGCCTTTGGGAGCGCGCGCGCGCCGAGGCGATCGTCGAGCGCTGTCGCGGCCGCACGGGCACCGTCACCGAGGAGACGAAGCCGAGCACGCAGCTCTCGCCTGCGCTGTTCGACCTCACCAGCCTGCAGCGCGAGGCGAACTCGCGCTTCGGCTACTCGGCGCGCACGACGCTGTCGATCGCGCAGGCGCTCTACGAACGGCACAAGGCTCTCACCTATCCGCGAACCGATTCGCGCGCGCTGCCGGAAGACTACCTGCAGAGCGTGCGCGAGACGCTCGGCGTGCTCGCAGACGAGCGCGCCTATGCCGGCTTCGCCGGTCAGATCCTGGCCGGCGGCTGGGTCAAGCCGAACAAGCGCATCTTCGACAACGCGAAGGTGTCCGATCACTTCGCGATCATCCCGACGATGCAGGCGCCGCGCGCCGGAGCGCTGTCCGACGCCGAGCAGCGCATCTACGACCTCGTCGTACGGCGCTTCCTCGCCGTGTTCTTCCCGCCGGCCGAGTACCTGAACACGACGCGCATCACCGTCGTCGAAACCGAATCGTTCAAGACCGAGGGGCGCGTGCTGGTGAACGCCGGCTGGCTCGCCGTGCACGGGCGCGAAGGCAAGGACGACACGCTGGTGCCGATCGAATCGGGCGAGCGCGTGCAGGTCGACGCGATCGAGCTGCTCGCGCTCGCCACCAAGCCGCCGGCGCGCTACACCGAAGCCACGCTGCTGTCGGCGATGGAGGGCGCGGGCAAGTTCGTCGACGACGACGAACTGCGCGAGGCGATGGCGGCGAAGGGGCTGGGCACGCCGGCGACGCGCGCTTCGATCATCGAGGGGCTGATCGCCGAAAACTACCTGGTGCGCGAAGGTCGCGAGCTGGTGCCGACCACGAAGGCGTTCCAGCTGCTCACGCTGCTGCGCGGGCTCGACGTCACCGAGCTCACCGCACCCGAACTGACCGGCGAGTGGGAATACAAGCTTTCGCAGATCGAGCGCGGCCAGCTCGGGCGCGACGAATTCATGGGCCAGATCGCCGAGATGACCCGGCAGATCGTCGAGCGCGCGAAGAACTACCAGTCGGACACGGTTCCGGGCGACTACGCGACGCTGTCCACGCCCTGTCCGAGCTGCGGCGGAGTCGTGCAGGAGAACTACAAGCGCTTCGCTTGCACGAAGTGCGACTTCTCGATCACGAAGATCCCCGGCGCGCGCCAGCTCGAGGTCGACGAGGCCGAGCAGTTGCTGCGCGAGCGCACGATCGGTCCGCTGCAGGGTTTTCGCAGCCGACTGGGACGGCCGTTCGCAGCGATCCTGAAGCTCAACGAGGAGAACAAGCTCGAGTTCGACTTCGGACAGGCCGACGGCGACGAGGGCACCGAGACGGTCGACTTCTCCGGACAGGAGCCGCTGGGCGCCTGCCCGAAATGCCGGGGAAGCGTGTTCGAGCACGGCATGAGCTACGTCTGCGAGAACGCCGTAGGCGCCGGCAGGCACTGCGACTTCCGTAGCGGCAAGATCATCCTGCAGCAGGAGATCGCGCCCGCGCAGATGAGCAAGCTGCTCGCCGACGGTCGCACCGACCTGCTCACCGATTTCGTCTCGTCGCGCACGCGGCGCAAGTTCAAGGCGTACCTGGTGCTCGGCCCCGACGGCAAGGTCGGATTCGCCTTCGAGCCGAGGCCGGCGAAGAAGACGCCGCCGAAGGCTGCGGTCGTGGAGGATGCGCAGCAGGCTTCGCAGGCGGGGGCGACGGCGAAGAGCGCCGCGAAGCCGGCGGCGAAGACCGCCGCGAAGAAAGCGGCCAGGAAAACGGCGAAGAAAGCCGCGAAGAAAGCCGCAGCGAAACGCGCAGCACCGCCCGCCTCGGGTCGTTCGTCCCGCCGAACCTGAGGCAGGTCCGCGGCCGCGGCTCCGGCGTTCGCACGTGTCCCGATCACCGCGCAGGCCAGGAACGATCGCGATGAACGCATCGAACGAGAACCGCACCGAGCCCGATGCGCGCGTGCGCGACGCGCGTGCACGGCTCTACGCCGAGATGCGCCCGGTGCACCTGGCGCCGCTGTGGGAGTCGCTGCATGCGCTGGTGCCGAAGAGCCCGATGTCGCCGTGCGTGCCGGCGCTGTGGCGCTACGACGAAGTGCGCCCCTTCCTCGCGCGCGCGGCCGATGCGATCACGGCCGAGGAGGCGGTGCGTCGCGTGCTGATTCTCGAGAACCCCGGCATTGCCGGGCAGTCGGCGATCACGCAGTCGCTCTATGCCGGCCTGCAGCTGATCCTGCCGGGCGAGGTCGCACCCGGCCACCGTCACGTGCAGACCGCACTGCGGTTCGTCGTCGAAGGTTCGGGCGCGTTCACCGCGGTGAACGGCGAGCGCACGACGATGCACCCGGGCGACTTCATCATCACGCCGAGCTGGACCTTCCACGATCACGGCAACGAATCGAACGACGCCGTCGTCTGGCTCGACGGCCTCGACATCCCGATCGTGCGGCTGCTCGACGCCGGATTCGGCGAGGACTTCGGCGCCGCGCAGCAGCCGGTCGAGCGCACCGAAGGCACGAACCTCGCGCGCTTCGGCGAGAACCTCGCACCGATGCCGAACGACCCCGCCGGCAGGCCGCACGGCACGACCTCGCCGCTGTTCGCCTATCCGTACGCACGTTCGCGCGCGGCGCTCGAGCGACTGCGACGCGACGCGCCGGTCGACGCGTGGCAGGGCACGAAGATGCGCTACGTGAATCCGGCCACCGGCGGCTGGCCGATGCCGACGATCGCCGCCTTCCTGCAGTGGCTGCCGGCGGGTTTCGACGGCGCACCCTGGCGGCAGACCGACGGCATCGTCTACAGCGTCGTCGAGGGGCGCGGCCGTGCGACGATCGAGCGCCCCGGCGAGCGCGAGGCAGTCGTCTTCGAATTCGGTCCGCGCGACCACTTCGTCGTGCCTTCGTGGCACGCGTGCCGGTTGTCGGCGAGCGAGGAGTGCGTGCTCTTCAGCTTCTCCGATCGGCCGGTCCACGAGGCGCTCGGCATGCACCGCGAGGAAAAGCTCGCGGAAAGGAGAAGACCGTGAGCTACGTCGTACCGGCACCCGCCACCGTCTCGCTGCCCGTCGTCGGCAGCGATGCGCGCTTTCCCGTTCGCCGGGTTTATTGCGTCGGTCGCAACTACGCCGCGCACGCGCAGGAGATGGGTTTCAGCGGCCGGGAGCCGCCGTTCTTTTTCCTGAAGCCGGCCGACGCCGTCGTCGCCGTGCCCGTCGGCGAGCCGATCGACGTCGACTACCCGCCGCTGACGAAGGATCTGCACCACGAGATCGAGCTCGTCGTCGCCATCGGCGAGGGCGGCAGGCAGATCCGCGCGGCGGATGCGCTGCGTCACGTCTTCGGCTACGCGGTCGGCCTCGACATGACGCGACGCGACCTGCAGGCCGACATGAAGAAGCAGGGCCGGCCGTGGTGCATCGGCAAGGCCTTCGACCAGTCGGCGCCGGTCGGCGCGATCGTGCCCGCGAAAGACGCCGGCGACATCGGGCACGCGCGGATCGCGCTCGAGGTCAACGGCCGGCGACGCCAGCACAGCGACGTCTCGCAATTGATCTGGAGCATCGGCGAGATCGTCGAGCACCTGTCGAACGCGTGGACGCTCGCCCCCGGAGACCTGATCATGACCGGCACGCCCGAAGGCGTCGCGGCGGTGGTGCCGGGCGATCGCCTGACGGGGACGGTGGATGGCTTGCCGACGATCGACGTGCGCATCCGGGGTTGAGAGCCGCGAACCGCGTCGCGCAGGTGCCGATTCCGACGTGCGGCACCCGTTGCCTGCGCGCGCTGCGCGCTAACATGCCTGCAACATGCGCAGCGCTGCTCTCGACGTCGATTGGGTCTTCGGCTACGGCTCGCTGATCTGGAATCCGGAGATCGAGTTCGTGCAGGCGGAGATCGCTCGCCTGCACGGCTGGCACCGCTCGTTCTGCGTGAGCTCCACGCGCTATCGCGGCACGGTCGAAGAACCCGGCGTCGTGCTCGGGCTGGACCGCGGCGGCAGCTGCGTGGGCATCGCGTATCGGTTGCACGGCGACCGCCGCGAGGACGCCATCCGCTATCTGTACGAGCGCGAGATTCCCGACTGGGAAACGCGCGTGTACCGGGCGCTCGTCGCCGAAGTCCGGCTTGCCGACGGTCGCAGCGTGCGGGCGCTGACCTTTGCCGCCGACCGCGCGCGGCCGAGCTACGCCCGCCTGTCCGACGACGAGATCGTGCGCCGCCTGCGGTTGTGCTGCGGGCGCCGCGGAGCGAACCGCGAGTACGCGATCAATACCTGGCACGCGCTCGCGGCGCGCGGCGTTCGCGATGCGCGCCTCGAGCGGCTCGTACGGCGGCTGCTGGCCGAGGTCGATGCCCATGCGGCGCAGCGAGCGGGCGCCGACGAAGTCGAATCGACGTGCACGACGCTCATTGCCGAAGCGGCGACGCAAGACTCATGACGCTACGCCGGCAGCGCTCGCTCGACTTCGTGCAGCCGCGAGTGCCGCGGCACGCCGGCCATCAGGAATTCCATCTGGTCGGCCAGGATGCGCCGATTGCGCAGGATGAACGCCTCGTGCAGGTTCGGCACGTACGGCACGTACAGCAACGGCATGCGCGCCTGCTCGGGCGTGCGGTTGCCCTTGCGCAGGTTGCACGGCTTGCAGGCGCTGACGAGGTTGGTCCAGGTGTCGCGTCCGCCCCGACTCTGCGGCTGGACATGCTCGCAGGTGAGGTCGCCCGGACGGAACCGGCCGCCGCAGTACGCGCAGACGAAGCGATCGCGGGCGAACAGCATCTCGCGCGTGAGCGTCGGCACCGGATGGAAGCGGGCGCGTCTTGACGAATCGCCGCGAACCGCGACGATCGATCGCAACGTGAGCATCGAGCGCAGGCCGGTCGCACGGCTCGTCCCGCCGTGCAGCGTGAACGAGTGGCGCCCGAGGTCCCAGGCCACCTGCTCCTTGTAGTAATAGCCGACGGCATCCTCCACGCCGATCCAGCGGGCCGGCGTGCCGCTCGCGTCGAGCACGAGGATGCTCACTGCCACTGTCGGCGATTCCATCGTGGGCCTTCGCTCCGTCTCGCCGCGAGCGCTGCTGCGCGCCCGCGACGTCCTGCACATTGTGCAGCACGAAACGCGTGCAGTGCTGCCGACCGCGAGCCGAAGTTGCGCGCGCAGGCGGAATCGACCGCGTGCGCCGCGCATCACGCAGCCGCATCGGCATGCGCATTGCTGCAGTGCAATAACCCGCGGTAGCGGAAAATCGCGCTTCGCGCATCTGCGACTGTGGTATACTTGCAACAGGCAGCGGCACCGACGAACCGGTGCGGACGTCCGCATCCGGCGAAGACCGCCGCAGCCGTTTCTCCAGAGGTGTCCCCATGTCGATCCGTGCCGTCCAGCACGGGGACAACGCAAGGCGCCCGGTCTACACGATCTTCCTTGCGTTTCTCCGCAACCGCGAATCCCGCAACCAGCTCCTGTACGCCTGCGCGAAGGTCGCCGCGCCGATCGCACTCGTGCTCGGCCTGCTGATCGCAGGCCCCGATCTGCGCGAAGCACCGGTGCTTGCCGCCGCCGCGCCGGCGACCGTCGGCGCAGTCTCCCTCCCGAGCGCCGTTCCGTAGTCCGCCGTTCCGTAGTCCGCCGTTCCGTAGTCTTTTCGCGCGACGCAGTCCGCGCCGCAGACGACGCCGCGGGGAGCGCTGCGAGCCCCGCGGCGGCGCCTGACATAATCGGCCTTCCGATTCGACGATTTCTCCGCCCCGGGGAAGGATTTCGCATGCATTACAGAGGAATGCTGGCCGGCGCGCTCGTCGCCGCGGCGACACTGCTCGGCGGCTGCGCGGCGCCGTCCACGGCCGGGCATACGTACACCGCCAGCGAGGCGCGTCGTCCGATGCAGGTGCAGACCGGCGTCATCCAGGCGATCCGCGAAGTGCGGCTCGAACGCGATGAGCAGACGGGCGTGGGTTCGGGCGCGGGCGCCGTCGTCGGCGGCGTGGCCGGATCGAACGTCGGCGGCGGCAAGGGCCGCATCGTCGGCGGGGTGCTCGGCGCAGTGGCCGGCGGCGTGCTGGGCAGCCACGCCGAGCAATCGCTGAGCAACCGGCCTGCGCTCGAGATCACCGTGCGCACCGACAGCGGCAACACGTTCGCCGTCGTGCAGGAAGCCGGCGGCGAGCAGTTCTCGCCCGGGCAGCGCGTTCGCATCATCACCGACCCGGCCCGCGGCACCACGCGCGTGTCGCAGTGAGCCGGCCCGCAGAGCAGGCACCTCGGGCGCATCGCAACGGACGACAGCCATGATCGACACCACGATCGAACGATTCCAGGCCGACGTGATCGACACGTCGATGCGCACGCCGGTCGTGCTCGATTTCTGGGCGCCGTGGTGCGGTCCGTGCAAGACGCTCGGTCCGATGCTCGAGCGGCTCGAACAGCAGTACGGCGGTCGCTTCGTGCTGGTGAAGGTCGACACCGACGCGCAGCCCGAGTTGGCGCAGCACTTCCGCATCCGCTCGATTCCGACGGTCTTCGGCATCGTCGACGGCCAGCCCGTCGACCAGTTCCAGGGCGTCGTTCCCGAGACGCAGCTGCGCGAGTTCATCGACCGGCTGCTGCCGAATCCGGGTGACGTGGAGATCGAGCAGGCGCTGCAGGCGATGGAGCGCGGCGAGACCGACGTTGCCGAAGCGCACCTGAAGAAGGCGATCGCGCTCGATGCCGGCAACGACAACGCGCGGCTGATGTACGCGCAACTGCTGCTGCAGCAGAAGGATCCTGGCGCCGCGGCGGCGCAGCTCGAGCTCGTTTCGCAGTCGGCGCGCCAGGATCCCCAGGTCGCCGCGCTGATCGAGCGTGCGCGCCAGGAACTGGAGGAAGGCATCGAGCCGCCGCCGGTCGAACTGCTCGACCGGGTCGCCGGAAATCCGGACGACCTGCAGGCCCGGCTCGAACTCGCGCAGCACTACATGGAGCAGAAGCACTGGGCGCCGGCCTTCGAGCAGCTGCTGGAAATCGTCCGTCGCGACCGCGCTTTCGGCGACGACGTCGGGCGCCGCACGATGATCGAGGGCTTCGAGAAGGCGGCCGCGCAGCCGCAGCTCGTTTCCGAGTGGCGGCGCCGGCTCAGCTCGCTGCTGTTCTGAACGCGGGGGACACCATGGGACGCTGGATCGAGGTGGTCGCCGACGACGGGCACCGCATGCCTGCCTGGGAGTCGGTGCCGGAAAGGCCTGCGCGCGGTGCGCTCGTCGTCGTCCAGGAGATCTTCGGCGTCAACAGCCACATCCGCTCGATCGCCGAGGGCTTCGCCGCCGACGGCTGGCACGCGATCGCGCCGGCGCTCTTCGAGCGCGTCCGACCGGGCTTCGAAACCGGCTACGGCGACGACGACATCCAGCTCGGACGCGCACTCGCGCAGAAAGCGGGCGTCGACGACGTGATGCGCGATATCGCCGCGACGGTGAAGGCGGCCAGCGCCGCCGGCGCGGGCGCGGCGCGCGCCGGCGATGCGCCGGGCGCTGCCGGAGGCGTCGGCATCGTCGGCTACTGCTGGGGCGGGACGATGTCGTGGGTGGCCTCGGCGCGCGTCGAAGGCCTGGCGTGCGCGATCGTGTACTACGGCGGCAGCATCGCGAACTTCGTCGACGAGCAGCCCCGATGCCCCGTGCTGTGCCACTTCGGCCAGCGCGACCGCACGCCGTCGCCCGAACAGGCACGATCGGTGCTCGCAGCGCACCCGCAGGTAAAAGGCCACTTCTACGACGCGGGCCACGGCTTCAACTGCGACCAGCGCGGCTCCTTCGACGCCGAAGCGTCGAAGCTCGCGCGCCAGCGCACGCTGGCGTTCCTTGCCGCGCACGTGGGCTGAGCGTCGCGAGCAGCATCGCCGGCTCGCAGTCGCACGGCACGGCGACGTCGAGCCCGAAGCCGACGGCTCGCGCCCGTCGGCACGCACCTCAACCGCCGGCCGTCGCGGCCCCCTCGTCGGCGGCAGCCGCCGCCTCGCGCTCGCGCAACTGCGTCTTGACGACCTTCCCGTAGTGGTTCTTCGGCAGGCTGTCGATGAAGCGATAGCGGCGCGGCCGCTTGAAGCGTGCGATGTGCTCGACGCAGTGCGCGTCGAGCTCGGCCTCGCTCACCGGGCCGTTCGCGACCACGTAGGCGACCACCGTCTCGCCCCATTCGGCGTGCGGCACGCCGATGACGCCGGCCTCGACGACGCGAGGATGGCGCAGCAGCACCTCCTCGACCTCGCGGGGATAGATGTTCGTGCCGCCGCTGATGATGAGGTCGCGGCTGCGATCGAGCAGCGTGAGGAAGCCGTCTTCGTCCAGGCGGCCGATGTCGCCGGTGCGCAGCCACCCGTCACGGATCGCTTCGGCGCTGGCGTGCGCGTTCTCCCAGTAGCCCTTCATCACCACTTCCCCGCGCACGCACACTTCGCCGGGTTCGCCGACCGACAGCGGCGTGCCGTCGTCGGCCCGGATCGCCACCTCGACCATCGGCTGCGCGTAGCCGACCGACGCCAGGCGTTCGATCCAGCGCGGATGCGTGCGGTCTTCGATCACGTGCTTCGGCAGCACCGTGATCGTCATCGGACTCTCGCCCTGGCCGTAGATCTGCGCCAGGTGCGGGCCGAGCGCTTCGCGCGCCGCGAGCACGTCGGCCAGGTACATCGGACCGCCCCCGTAGACGACCGTGGCAAGCCCGGCAATCGGCGCAGGCTGCCGGCGCGCCCAGTCGACCAGGCGGCGCACCATCGTCGGCGCAGCGAAGAACGATGCGTTTTGCCAGTGCCGGGCGAGCCTTGCGATCTCGGCGCCGTCGAAGCCGCCCGAAGACGGGACGACGTTGACGCCGCCGCGCAGGACGTAGGGCAGGTGGTAGATGCCCGAGCCGTGCGACAGCGGTGCCGGATGCAGGCAGGTGTCGCCGGGGGCGACCGCCTGCACCTCGGCGAGATAGGCCATTGCCGCCCAGCGCAGGTTACGCGCGCACAGTCGCACGCCCTTGGGCTTGCCGGTGGTGCCGCTCGTGTAGAAGAGCCACGCATCGTCGTCCTCGAGGCGCGGCGCGACCGGTGCCGGTGCGAGCGAACGGTCGTCCAGGAAGGAATGATCGTCGATGATGCGGCACGCGCCCGGGACGAAGCCGGCGAGCGCGTCGGCGTGGCTGCGATCGACGAAGCACAGCGTCGCCGCGCAGTCGGACAGCACGAACGCGGCTTCGCTGCCGTGCAGGCGCGCGTTGATCGGCACCGCGACGAGCCCGGCCCACCAGACGCTCCACAGCAGGCGCAGGTAGTCGGGATGATTGCCGAAGAACAAGCCGACGCGGTCGCCGGGTTGCAGCCCCTGCTCGCAGAGCCACTGCGCGCCGCGCGCGGCCGCCTGCGCGAACTGCCCGTAGGTGGCGACGGCGTCGCGACCCCAGGCCAGCGCCGGCCGATCGCCGAAGACGGCGCCGCTGCGCTCGAGCCAATGCGCAAGATTCATCGTCTCGTTCCGCTACGACGCGTAGCATCGAGGATTCTGCCATGATGCCCGAACCGTCCGACGCTCGCGCGACCGAAGCGCGCTCGCACGATGCGCCTGCACGGCGCGCGTGGCCGCCGGTCGCCTTCGCGTTGCTGCTCGCGCTCGTCGTCGCCGCCGTGTCCGGATGGTGGTGGTGGCACTCGCGCAGCGGCGAAACCGTCGGCGCTTCGCCGCCCGCCAGCGGCGCGTCGCCAGGCCACCGGGCCGCGGGCGGCCCGCGCGGAAGCGAGGCGGCGCGCGTGCTGCCGGTCACCGTCGTCGCCGCCGCGCGCGACGACGTGCCGATCGTTCGCGACGCGCTCGGCACCGTGACGTCGCTGCGCACGGTCGTCGTGCGACCCCAGGTCGACGGGCAGCTGCTGCGCGCTCCGTTTCGCGAGGGGCAACTGGTGAAGGCGGGCGAACTGCTCGCCGAGATCGATCCGCGTCCCTTCGAGGTGCAGCTGGCGCAGGCGCAGGGACAACTCGCACGCGACCGCGCGCTGATGGAAAACGCGAAGGTCGACCTCGAGCGCTACCGCACGCTCGTGAAGCAGGACGCCGCCAGCGCGCAGCAGCTCGATACGCAGGCAGCGCTGGTGCGCCAGTACGAGGGCGCGCTGAAGACCGACCAGGCACAGGTCGACCACGCCCGGCTGCAGCTCGGCTACACGCGCATCACCGCACCGTTCTCCGGGCGCCTGGGGCTGCGCCTCGTCGATCCGGGCAATCTGGTGCGGGCGGGCGACGCGAACGGGCTGGTGACGATCACGAAGATCCGGCCGATCGGCGTCACGTTCTCGGTGGCCGAGAAGGACGTCGGCCCGATCCTCGAACGCTATCGCGCAGGTCGCGAAATGCCGGTGCAGGCGCTCGACCGCGACCAGCGCGAAGTGCTCGCCACCGGCCGGCTGACCACGATCGACAGCCAGATCGACACGACCACCGGTACGCTGAAGATGAAGGCCGAGTTCGCCAACGACGACGGCGCGCTCTTTCCGAACCAGTTCGTCAACGTGCGCGTGCACGTCGACACGATCGCCGGCGCCACCGTGATTCCGGCGGCGGCCGTGCAGCGCGGCGCGCCCGGCACCTACGTCTACGTCGTGCAGGAGGGCGACACCGTCGCGCTGCGGCGTGTTTCGCTCGGTCCGGCCGACGGGCAGCGCACCGTCGTGCGCGAAGGTGTCGCGGTGGGCGAGCTCGTCGTCGTCGACGGCGTCGACAACCTGCGCGACGGCGCCCGCGTGGAGCCGATCGACAAGGAGGCCGCCGAGCGCGCGGCCACGCGACCCGGCGAAGCACGGCGCCGCCCGGGCGTGAACTCCTGACGCACGCGCGGCGACGCCGGAAGCGCCGTTGAACCCCTCGCGCCTGTTCATCCTTCGCCCGGTCGCGACCTCGCTGCTGATGGTCGCGATCCTGCTGGCGGGCCTGATCGGCTACCGGATGCTGCCGCTGTCGGCGCTGCCCGAGGTCGACTACCCGACGATCCAGGTGACGACGCTCTACCCCGGCGCCAGCCCGGAGGTGATGGCGTCTTCGGTCACCGCGCCGCTCGAGCGGCAGTTCGGCCAGATGCCGGGCCTGAAGCAGATGGCGTCGACGAGCTCGGGCGGGGCGTCGGTGATCACGCTGCAGTTCGATCTCGCCCTTGCGCTGGACGTCGCCGAGCAGCAGGTGCAGGCCGCGATCAACGCGGCAACGACGATGCTGCCGAACGACCTGCCGGCGCCGCCCGTCTACAGCAAGGTGAATCCGGCCGACGCGCCGGTGATCACGCTGGGCATCACGTCGAAGACGATTCCGCTCACGCGCCTGCAGGACCTGGTCGAGACGCGCATCGCGCAGAAGATCTCGCAGCTCGCCGGCGTGGGCCTCGTGTCGATCACCGGCGGACAACGCCCGGCGGTGCGCGTGCGAGTCGATCCGCTCGCGCTCGCCGCCGCGGGCCTGTCGGTCGAGGACGTGCGAAGCGCGATCGTCGACGCCAACTCGAACCAGGCCAAGGGCAGCTTCGACGGCCCCGAGCGCGCGGCGACGATCGACGCGAACGACCAGATCCGCGCGGTCGAGGGCTATCGCCAGCTGGTGCTCGCGTACCGCGATGGCGCGCCGCTGCGCCTGTCGGACGTCGCGCGCATCGACGAGGGCGCCGAGAACGCGCAACTGGCCGCGTGGGCGAACGACGAGCCCGCGATCGTGCTGAACGTCCAGCGCCAGCCGGGGTCGAACGTCATCGACGTCGTCGACCGCGTCCAGTCGCTGCTGCCGCAGCTGCGCGCGTCGCTGCCCGGCGCGGCCGAGCTGCAGGTACTCACCGACCGCACGGTGACGATCCGCGCCTCGGTGCGCGCGGTGCAGTTCGAGCTGATGCTGGCGATCGCGCTCGTCGTGATGGTGATCTTCCTGTTCCTGCGCAGCGTGCCGGCGACGGTGATCCCGGCGGTGGCGGTGCCGCTGTCGCTGGTCGGCACCTTCGGCGTCATGTATCTCGCCGGCTTCTCGCTGAACAACCTCACGCTGATGGCGCTCACCATCGCCACCGGTTTCGTCGTCGACGACGCGATCGTGATGATCGAGAACGTCGCGCGCTTTCGCGAGGCGGGCGAGTCGCCGCTGCAGGCGGCGCTGAAGGGATCGAAGCAGATCGCCTTCACGATCGTCTCGCTCACGCTGTCGCTGGTCGCCGTGCTGATCCCGTTGCTGTTCATGCGCGAGGTCGTCGGGCGACTGTTCCGCGAGTTCGCGATCACGCTCGCGGTGGCGATCCTGATCTCGGCGGTCGTCTCGCTCACGCTCACGCCGATGATGTGCGCGCGCCTGCTGCGCGACGACGAGCGCGGAAGCGCACGCAACGGCAGCGAGCATCGCCCCGGCTGGTTCGACCGCCTGGTCGCCGGCTACGGTCGCTGGCTGGCATGGGTGCTCGACCACCAGACGGCGACGCTGCTCGTTGCGGTGGCCACGCTCGCGCTCACCGTGATCCTGTATCTGGTGATCCCAAAGGGTTTTTTTCCGGTGCAGGACACCGGCCTGCTGCAGGGCGTCTCCGAAGCGCGGCAGTCGATTTCCTTCCCGGCGATGGCCGAGCGCCAGCGTGCGCTTGCGCGGGCGATCCTGAGAGATCCTTCGGTGCAGGGCCTGACGTCGTTCATCGGCGTCGACGGCGCGAATGCGACGCTGAACACCGGGCGCATGCTGATCGACCTGAAGCCGCGCGCCGAGCGCGAACTCGATGCAGCCGGCGTCATCCGTCGGCTGCAGCAGCGCGTGGCCGACGTGCCGGGAATCACGCTGTACCTGCAACCGGTGCAGGACCTGACGATCGAGGACCGCCTCGCGCGCACGCAGTTCCAGTTCACCGTGGAAGACCCCGATCCGCAGCGGCTCGCGACCTGGGCCGCGCGCCTGCTCGAACGCATGCGTGCGCTGCCCGAGCTGGTCGACGTCGCCACCGATCTGCAGGATCGCGGGCTGCAGGCCTTCGTCGAGATCGACCGCGACGCCGCCGCGCGCCTGGGCGTGTCGATCGCGGCGATCGACCAGGCGCTGTACACCGCCTTCGGGCAGCGCCAGGTGTCGACGATCTTCACGCAGGCGAACCAGTACCGGGTCGTGCTCGAGGTCGAGCCGCAGCACGCGTCGAGCCCCGCGTCGATCGCGGCGATCCGCGTGGCCGGACGCGACGCGACGCTGGTTCCGCTGTCGAGCGTCGCGCACGTCGTCGAGCGTCCGGCGATGCTGGCGATCCACCACCTCGGGCAGTTCCCGTCGGCGACGATCTCGTTCAACCTCGCGCCCGGCGTCTCGCTGGGCGACGCGGTCGAAGCGGTGCACGGCGCCGAGCGCGCGCTCGGGCTGCCGACCAGCATGCAGACCGGATTCCAGGGCGCAGCGCTCGCCTTCCAGACGTCGCTCGACAGCACGGTGCTGCTGATCGTCGCCGCGCTCGTCACGATGTACATCGTGCTCGGCGTGCTGTACGAAAGCTACATCCACCCGGTGACGATCCTCTCGACGCTGCCCTCGGCCGGCGTAGGCGCGCTGCTCGCGCTGATGCTCTCGGGCAGCGACCTGGGCATCGTCGCGGTGATCGGCATCGTGCTGCTGATCGGGATCGTGAAGAAGAACGCGATCCTGATGATCGACTTCGCGCTCGACGCCGAGCGCCTCGAGGGCAAGCCGCCGCGCGAGGCGATCTACCAGGCGGCGCTGATGCGCTTTCGCCCGATCCTGATGACGACGCTGGCCGCACTGCTTTCGGCACTGCCGTTGATGCTCGGCACCGGCGTCGGCTCGGAGCTTCGCCACCCGCTCGGGGTGACGATGGTCGGCGGCCTGCTGGCGAGCCAGGTGCTCACGCTGTTCACGACGCCCGTCGTCTACCTCGCGTTCGACCGCTCGGCGCGCTGGGTCGCGCACCGGCGTCGCCCTGCGTGATCGGCAGCGGATGGGCTTCTTCGAGACCTTCGTGCGCCGGCCGGTGGCGACCACGCTGCTGACGCTGGCGGTCGTGCTCGCCGGCATTGCCGCGCTGCGCATGCTGCCGGTCGCGCCGCTGCCGCAGGTCGACTACCCGACGATCTCGGTGTCGGCGTCGCTGCCCGGCGCAAGCCCCGAGACGATGGCGTCGACCGTCGCCACGCCGCTCGAGCGTGCGCTCGGCAAGATCGCCGGCGTCACCGAGATGACCTCGCACAGCTCGCTCGGGCAGACCCGCGTCGTGCTGCAGTTCGACCTGGATCGCAGCATCGATTCGGCTGCGGTCGACGTGCAGGCGGCGATCAACGCCGCGCGCGCGTCGCTGCCGTCGAGCCTGGTCCGCAACCCGACCTACCGCAAGGTCAATCCCGCCGAAGCGCCGATCCTGATCATCGCGCTCACCTCCGAGTCGATGACGCGCGGGCAGATCTACGACGTGGCGTCGACCGTGCTCGCGCAGAAGCTTTCGCGCGTCGCCGGCGTCGGCCAGGTGGTCGTCGGCGGCAGCTCGCTGCCCGCCGTGCGCGTGTCGGTGAATCCGCTGCAACTCGACCGCTACGGCATCGGCCTCGAAGCCGTGCGGCGTGCGATCTCCGACGCCAACGCCAACCGCCCCAAAGGCGCGGTGTCCGACGACGCGCGGCGCTGGCAGATCGCGGCCAACGACCAGTCGCGCTCGGCTGCCGATTATCTTCCGCTCATCGTCGCATACCGCAACGGCGCCGCGGTTCGATTGTCGGACGTCGCGTGGGTGCGCGAATCGGTCGAGGACGAACGCCAGGCCGGCTCGGCCAACGGGCGGCCGTCGGTGCTGCTGATCGCGTACCGCGAGCCGGCGGCGAACATCATCGAGACGGTCGACCGCATCCACGCGCTGATGCCGGCGCTGCAGGCATCGGCGCCGGCAGCGATGGATCTCGTCGTGACGATGGATCGCACGACGACGATCCGCGCGTCGCTGCGCGAGGTGCAGCGCACGCTCGTGCTGTCGGTCGTGCTGGTCGTGCTGGTCGTGTTCCTGTTCCTGCGCAGCGCCCGCGCGACGCTGATCCCCGCGGTGGCGGTGCCGACTTCGCTGATCGGCACCTTCGGCGTCATGTACCTCGCCGGCTACAGCCTGGACAACCTTTCGCTGATGGCGCTCACCATCGCCACCGGTTTCGTCGTCGACGACGCGATCGTCGTCGTCGAGAACATCGCGCGCCGGCGCGAGGCCGGCGAAGGAGCGTTCGAGGCGGCGATCCACGGCGCGCGCGAGGTCGGCTTCACCGTGGTCGCGATCAGCCTGTCGCTGATCGCCGTGTTCATCCCGATCCTCGCGATGGGCGGGCTCGTGGGTCGCTACTTCCGCGAGTTCGGCATCGTGCTGTCGGTGGCGATCCTGATCTCGCTCGTCGTTTCGCTGACGACGACGCCGATGCTCGGTGCGCGCTTTCTCGGACAGCAGCACCCGCGCGCGCGCGATCCCGCCGGGCCCGGCGCGGGCGTTTGCGGCGCCGCACCGCGCCGCTTCGAGCGCCTCGCCGCCGGCTACGCGCGCAGCGTCGGCTGGGCGCTCGATCACCGCTGGTTCATGCTGCTCGTGCTCGCCGCGACCATCGCGCTGAACGTCTGGCTGTACGTGATCGTTCCGAAGGGCTTCTTCCCCGACCAGGACACCGGCCGCATCTACGCGTCGGTGCGCGGCGACCAGAGCATCTCGTTTCGCTCGATGCGCGAGAAGCTCGACACCTTCATCGACATCGTGCGCCGCGACCCGGCGGTGGCCAACGTCACCGGTTACACGGGCGGCTTTCGCGTGAACAGCGGCGCGATGTTCATCTCGCTCGTGCCGCTGGCGCAGCGCGGGCAGAGCACCGACGAGGTCATCGCGCGGCTGCGCAAGGCCGCATCGCAGGTGCCGGGCGCGCGGCTGTACATGGTGGGGCAGCGCGAGATCCGCATCGGCGGGCGCGAGAGCAGCTCGACCTACCAGTACACGCTCAAGGCCGATGACCTGGGCGAGCTGCGCCGGTGGGAGCCGCGCATCCGCAACGCGATGAGCCGGCTGCCGCAACTCGTCGACATCGACACCGACGCCGAAGACAAGGGCAGTCAGGTCACGCTGACGATCGACCGCGATGCCGCGGCACGGCTGGGAATCGCGACGCGGCGCATCACGAGCCTGCTGAACGACGCCTACGGCCAGCGGCAGGTCTCGACGATCCACGAACCGCTGAACCAGTACCACGTCGTGCTCGACGTCGCCGCGCAGTTCCGCGACAGTCCGCAGGACCTGCGGCATCTGAGCGTGCTGAACCGGCAGAACGAACCGGTGCCGTTGTCGATGTTCGCAAGCTGGGGTCCGGGCACGACGCCGCTGGGCGTTTCGCACGACGGCGGATTCGTCGCCTCGACGATCTCCTTCGGCCTGGCGCCGGGCGTGTCGCTGTCGCAGGCCACCGCGCGGATCGACGATGCGATCGCGCGCATCGGCGCGCCGACGAGCTTGCAGCACGGCTTCGAGGGCACGGCGAGCGCGTTCCAGAAATCGGTGGCGAACCAGCCGTGGCTGATCCTCGCCGCGCTCGTCACCGTCTATCTCGTGCTCGGCATTCTCTACGAGAGCCTCGTGCACCCGATCACGATCCTCTCGACGCTGCCTTCGGCCGGGGTCGGCGCGTTGCTCGCGCTGATGGCCACCGGCACCGAGTTCACCGTCATCGCGCTGATCGGCGTGCTGCTGCTGATCGGCATCGTGAAGAAGAACGCGATCCTCCTGATCGACTTCGCCCTGGCCGCCGAGCGCGAGCAGGCGATGTCGCCGCGCGAAGCGATCCATCGCGCGTGCCGGCTGCGCTTCCGTCCGATCCTGATGACGACGATGGCGGCGATGCTCGGGGCCGTTCCGCTCGCGCTCGGCGCGGGCGACGGGGCCGAACTGCGCCGGCCGCTGGGCATCGCGATCGTCGGCGGACTCGCCGTCAGCCAGTTGCTTACGCTGTACACGACGCCGGTCGTCTACCTCGCGCTCGACCGGCTGCGACGGCGCGTCTCGCGCGCCGGTCGACGGCGCGGCAGCGGCGGCGCTTCGGTCGCGCATCCGCTGCGGCTGCTCGCGATCTTCGCCGCCGCGCTGCTGCTCGCCGGCTGCGCGGCTGCGCCCGACTACGAGCGCCCGGCGCTCGTCGTTCCGGCGCAATACAAGGAGGCGCAGCCCACCGGCGTCTGGCTGCCGGCGCAGCCCGAGCTTCGCGCAGCGGCGGTCTCGTGGGAGGTATTCGACGACCCGGTGCTCGAATCGCTGATCGCCGATGCGGATCGCGCGAACCAGAACCTTCGCATCGCCGAGGCGCAGCTTCGGCGCGCGCGTGCCGCAGTGGTCGCGGCGCGTGCCGGCCTGTACCCGGGCGTTTCGGCCGGCGCCTCGGCCAGCCGTGCCCGATCGGCGACCGGAACGAGCGGCGAGACCTACGATCTCGGCGTCGCCGCGGGCTGGGAGATCGATCTCTGGGGCCGGGTGCGCGCGAGCGTGGACGCCGCGCAGGCGGGTGCGGAGGCGGGCGCCGCGGAGCTGGCCGCCGCGCGCCTGTCCACGCACGCGCTGCTCGCGCAGAGCTATTTCCGGCTGCGCGTGGCCGATGCGCAGCGCCGCCTGCTCGGCGAAGCGGTCCGTTCCTACCAGCGCTCGCTGCAGCTCACGCGCGATCGCCTGGCCGCCGGCGTGGCCACGCGCGCCGATGTCGCGCAGGCCGAAGCGCAACTGAAGACCGCCGAGGCGCAACGCCTGGACGTCGGCATTGCACGCGCGCAACTCGAACACGCGATCGCGCTGCTCACCGGGCGCGCCCCGTCGGCATTCGCGCTCGACGAGCAGCCGCTGCGCGCGACGTCGCCGCCGGTCCCGGCCGGCCTGCCTTCGCGGCTGCTCGAGCGCCGCCCCGACGTCGCGGCCGCCGAGCGCCAGGTGGCAGCAGCCAACGCGCGCATCGGCGTGGCGCGCGCCGCGTATTTTCCGTCGCTCACGCTGTCGGCCGACGTCGGTCTGCGCGCGAGCCGCTTCGGCGAACTGTTCTCGCTGCCGAACCGCGTCTGGTCGCTCGGCCCGGCGCTGGCGGCGCTGCTTTTCGACGCCGGCGCACGCGACGCGATCACCGAACAGGCGCTCGCCGACCACGATGCGGCGGCCGCGGCATACCGCCAGACGGTGCTGCAGGCGTTCCAGGAAGTCGAAGACAGCCTGGTGGCGTTGCGCATCCTCGCCGACGAGGAGCGCGTCCAGCGCGAGGTGCTGGCCGCCGCTCGCGTCTCGCTGGACATCGTCACGCTGCAGTACAAGGCCGGCACCGTTTCGTACCTGAACGTGATCCAGGCGCAGTCGACGGTGCTGCAAAGCGAACAGGCCGTGCTGTCGCTGCGCGGCCGGCACCTGGAAGCCACCGTGGGGCTGCTGCGCGCGATCGGCGGCGGCTGGTAGGGCGCGGGCAGGCCGCGGCCTTGCTGCGAGGCGCCGTTGCAGACCCGAAGGAGCCGCAATGCCGAAGACGCAGGCGCAGCAGGACCGCAAGAAGATCGAACAGGTCGAGAAACGCGCCACGCCGCCGTCGCCGATCATCTACCAGGCCGTGCGCCGCAACGGCGAGGAGGAGATGGCGCGGCCGTCGGTTTCGCTGTGGTGGTCGGGCCTGGCCGCCGGGCTGTCGATCAGCTTCTCGCTGGTGACGCAGGCGATCCTGGTCCGCTACCTGCCCGAAATGGGGGGACGCGAACTGCTGGTCGCGCTCGGCTACCCGATCGGATTCCTCATCGTGATTCTCGGACGCCAGCAGTTGTTCACCGAGAACACGATCACCGTCGTGCTGCCGGTGATGGCCTCGCCCACCGTCGCCAATTTCGGCGCGGCGGCGCGCAATTGGGCGATCGTCCTGACGGCGAACCTGGCGGGCACGCTGGCGTCGGCCGCCTTCGCGACCTACCTGCCGGTGATCGCGCCCGAGACCTTCGATGCGATGCTCGTCGTCAGCGCGCACGCGGTGGGCGCTCCGTGGTTCGACGTCCTGTTGCGCGCCATCGGCGCCGGCTTCCTGATGGCGACGCTGGTCTGGATGATTCCCGGCGCAGGGCACAGCCAGGTGGCCGTGATCGTCGTGATGACCTGGCTGATCTCCGCCGGCGGCTTCGCTCACGTCGTCGCCGGAAGCATCGAGGCGTGGCTGCTGCTGCTCAACGCGCGCATCGGCTTCGGCGAGTTCCTCGGCGGCTTCCTCCTGCCTGCGCTCGTCGGCAACGTCCTGGGCGGAACGGCGATCTTCGCGCTGCTCGCCTATGCGCAGGTCATGAAGGAGATCCCCGAGCACTGAGCAGCCGTGAACGATTCCGCCCCGCCCGTTGGTTGCGCGCGCTCGTTGCGCCTGGCCGATTTTTCCGCTTCATTCCCGCTTCATTCCCGGCTTCCGAGCGCATCGCGCCGCGCGGCGTCCACGAGGCGGCGGTCGAAATCGAGCTGCGCTGCGCGCGTCGCGCCATCGGCGATCTCCGCGCGCAGTTCGAACAGGCGCGAACGTGCGCCCGGACCGTGGGAGGGGGCCAGTCGCGACAGCGCGTGCACGAGACGCGCGACGACGTCGGCATCGCCCATTCCGTACCTGGCGATCGCGGCGAAGCACGAGCAGGCGAGGTCTCCGGTATCGACGTGCACGGCGACGACGCGCAACTCGCCTGCGTCGTTCACCCGCAGCGGCGACGGCTGCCTGCGCATGGCGACGAGTTCGAAGGCTTCGACGAGACGATCGACGCAGTACAGTGCGGTGGTCGGGTCGTTCACCGACGAGGACAGGGAGCGTTGCGCGACCTCGACGAGCCGGCGCAACGAGTACGCCAGGTCCTGCATCGGAGTGCGCTCGATGCCGACGAGGAAAGCGCTCGCCAGTCGATCGGCCGCCTCGTCCGCGAGTTTCGCCGCCGGCACCGCAGTCAGCAGGCGATCGCGCTGCGTCACGAAGCTGCCGGGCGAAGCGTCGATGCGAACGACGAGCCCGCATTCGGTCGCCACGCGCATCAGCTTCTGCGCGTCGACCGCCTGCACGTAGCCGCATTGCCGCGCATGAACGAACTTTGCGTCGTGCGTGAAATCCGGCGTGCCGGGGCGTGCCGACGAATCGCCGTCGTCCGGTGCCGTCGCGGACGCCGCGCCGGCGGAGCCTGCTTCGGTCTGCGCAGGCTCGCCGATCGGCTCGGGATAGAGCCGATCGATCGCCGAGCGCGCTTCGCGCGCGAGCGTCTCGAGCAGCGACTCGATGCGGATGGAGCTCGCCACGTGATGAATGAAGTAGATCAGGACCGCGATGCTCACGACGGCGAGCAGGACGCCGACCGCAGCCGAGAGGTGCGGCACGAAGGTCCCGTCGTCGGTGCCGCGCACCGTGCGCAGCACGAGCAGGCAGTAGAGGAACGTGGCGAGGAAGGTGCCGAGCACGACCTGGTTTCCGCGATCGCGCATGATGTTGCGCAGCAGGCGCGGGCCGAACTGCGAGGTCGCCAGCTGCAGCGTGAGCATCGTGATCGAGAAGGTGAGGCCGGCCACGGTGATCATCGAGCTGGCGATCGCGGAGAGCAGCGTTCGGGCGCCTTCGGGGCCGAAGCGATAGATCAGCCCGACGTTGCGCACGATCGCCGAGCCCAGGCGCGCGTCGAACTCGAGCATCGCGAACGAGAGCGCAACGGCGCCGGCCGCCATCGTCGACGGCAGGAACCAGAAGCTCGTTCGCAGCCTGTCCCACAGATCGAGTATCTTCATCGCGACAACGCCTCGGCGGTTCATTGCACCTGGCACCGCTTGCGCGCCAGCGCGAATTCGCCGCCACGAGCGGCGCCGGGTCGGCAGCCCGAGGCTCTAGTATCGCCGCGTTCAGCCCCGGTCGCGGGCCGCAGGGAGTCGAGGTGACTTGCGCATCCAGACGCGATTTTCTCCAGGGTTCGTGCGGGCTCGCGCTCGCGACAGGCGCCACGCTCGCCGCGGCGCTGACCGGCAGCCGGACGGCTGCAGCCGCCGACCCCGCGGGCGATCGCATGTCGAACGCCGCGCCGGACGGCGGCAATGCGGCGGGCGGCGGCACCCCGGCGCAGGCCGGCAACGCGGCGGGCGACACCAGAGCGCAGGCCGGCAACGCCGCGGGCGGCGGCGACTCCGACGTCGGATCGCGTCCGGAGCGCCCCGTCCGGCACGATGCGCAAGTTGCGCCGCCCGATCCGCTCGTCACGCGGATGCTGCAACTCGCACAGGTCGTCCCGACCGATCTGCTCGTCGACCTCGGCTCGGGCGACGGCCGGCTCGCGATCGCGGCGGCACGCGATTTCGGCGCGCGCGCACGCGGAATCGACTTCGATCCGAACATCGTCGAGCTCGCGCGTCGCAACGCCGAACGCGAGGGCGTCGCCGAGCGCGTCCGCTTCGAGCGGGGCGACCTGCTCACGACCGACTTCTCGGCGGCCGACGTGGTCACCATGTACCTGACGGCCGAACTCACGCTGCGAATCCGGCGCTTGCTGCTCGCGATGAAGCCGGGTACCCGGGTGGTCTCGCGCGAGTTCCGGATGGGCGACTGGCAACCCGAGGAGAGCTCTCGCATCGGCCTGCGTTCGATGCACCTGTGGGTCGTGCCGGCCAACGCCGGCGGCGACTGGAAGCTGCAGTTGCAGCAGCCGCGCGGCCCGGTCGACGTCACGATGACGATACGCCAGCGTTTCCAGGCGCTCGACGGTCACGTGATGCTCGCCGGCGTCGACACGACGTTGCGCGATGCGCGCGTGCTCGGCGACCAGGTTCATTTCGCGTTCACCGACGGCGAAGGGGCGCTGCGCACCGTCGACGCGCGGGTCGAGCCGAGCCGCATGATCGGCGCGGTTTCGACGAAGGATGGCGACGTCGCGCCCTTTCTCGCCGAGCGCATGGGCGATGCACCGCCGATCGAGGCGTCACCGCCGCCGCCCCCCGATCCGACGCGCAGCGCCGGATCGTGACGCGAGCCGCCCTGCGCTCGCTGCGCGCGCGCCTCGAGCGGCGCCGCGCCGCACATGAGCACCTGCGACGATTGCATATCGAAAGCGCCTCGCGCAAGCTCCTGCCAGAATCCGGGATTCGCGCGGAAGCGGCGCCGCCTGCCGAAAGCCGCTGACCCACCCCGACCGGAAGCCCCTGCATGCGCATCGAAACCCTGGCCGTACACGCCGGCTACAAGCCGGAGCCGACGACGAAATCCGTCGCGGTGCCGATCTACCAGACCGTCGCCTACGCGTTCGACAGCGCGCAGCACGGCGCCGATCTGTTCGACCTCAAAGTGCCGGGCAACATCTACACCCGGATCATGAACCCGACCGAGGACGTGCTCGAGCAGCGCGTCGCCGCGCTCGAAGGCGGCGTCGGGGCACTCGCGCTCGCCTCGGGCATGTCGGCGATCACCTACGCCGTGCAGACGATCACCGAGGCGGGCGACAACATCGTCTCGGCGAGCACGCTGTACGGCGGCACCTACAACCTGTTCGCGCACACCTTCCCTCAGCAGGGCATCGAGGTGCGTTTCGCCGACGCGCGCCGGCCCGAGAGCTTCGCCGCGAAGATCGACGCCCGCACGAAACTGATCTTCGTCGAGTCGATCGGCAATCCGCTGGGCAACGTCGTCGACGTCGCAAAGCTCGCCGAGATCGCGCACGCGCACGGAATTCCGCTCGTCGTCGACAACACGGTGCCCAGCCCGTACCTGTTCCGACCTTTCGAGCACGGCGCCGACATCGTCGTGCACGCGCTGACGAAATACCTGGGCGGACACGGCAACAGCCTCGGCGGCGCGATCGTCGACAGCGGCCGGTTTCCGTGGGCCGAGCACAAGACGCGCTTCCGGCGGCTGAACGAGCCCGACGTCAGCTACCACGGCGTCGTCTACACCGAAGCGCTCGGGCCGGCCGCCTACATCGGCCGCGCACGCGTCGTTCCGCTGCGCAACACCGGCGCGGCGATCTCGCCGTTCAACGCGTTCCTCATTCTGCAGGGCATCGAGACGCTGCCGCTGCGCATGGACCGCATCTGCGAGAACTCGCTCGCGATCGCCCGGCACCTGCAGAAGCATCCGAACGTGGGCTGGGTGCAGTACGCCGGTCTGCCCGGGCACCCCGATCACGCGCTCGTGCAGAAATACATGGGCGGACGCGCGTCCGGGATCCTGTCCTTCGGCGTGAAGGCGGCTGCGGGCAAGAACGCAGGGCGCGACGCGGGCGCGCGCGTGCTCGATGCGCTGCAACTCTTCACCCGGCTGGTGAACATCGGCGACGCGAAGTCGCTGGCGACGCACCCGGCGTCCACCACGCATCGGCAGCTCTCGCCCGACGAACTGGCGAAGGCGGGTGTCAGCGAGGACATGATCCGGCTGTCGATCGGCATCGAGCACGTCGACGACCTGATCGAGGACCTGGATCGGGCGCTCGAGGCGGCCTGAGAGCCGGCAACGACGAGACGGCGCAGCCCGCGATGGAACCGATCTGGTTGCAGCACTATCCGCCCGGCATCCCGCCCGAGGTGGACGTGCACGAATTCGCCTCGCTGCCCGACATGATGCTGCGCAGCTGTCGGCGCTTCGGCGATCTGCCCGCCTACAGCAACCTGGGCCGCTCGATGACCTACGCGCAGATCGACCGATCGAGCCGCGACTTCGCCTCCTACCTGCAAGGAACGCTGGGCCTGCGCAAAGGCGACCGGGTCGCCATCATGATGCCCAACCTGCTGCAGTATCCGGTGGTGCTGTTCGGCGTGCTGCGCGCCGGTCTCGTGGTGGTCAACGTCAATCCGCAGTACACCGTGCCCGAGCTGGCGCATCAGCTCGAAGACTCCGGCGCCAGGGCCATCGTGGTGCTGGAGAATTTCGCCCGCACGCTGCAGCAGGTGCTGGAGAAGAACCCGGCGCTGAACCCGGCGGTCGTCACGACCGAGGTCGGCGACATGCTTCCGGCGGCCCGCAGGATCGTCACCAACCTGGCGGTGAAGCACTTGAAGCGCATGGTGCCGGCGTGGAAGATTGCCGGCGCGACTGCCTTCGACGCCGCGCTGCGCGCGGGCCGCCGCAACGAACCCGAGGACGTGCCGCTGGATCGCGACGACACGGCATTCCTGCAGTACACCGGTGGCACGACCGGCGTGGCGAAGGGTGCCGTGCTGACGCACGGCAACGTGGTCGCGAACGTGCTGCAGCTGGAGGCCTGGATGGCGCGCGACCTGGTGCAGGGCAAGGAGGTGTTCGTCTGCGCCTTGCCGCTGTATCACATCTATGCGCTGACCTCGTGCCTCGTGTTCCTGAAGATGGGCGCCCATACGGTGCTGGTGACCAACCCGAGAGACATGAAGGCCTTCCTTCACGATCTCGGGAAGTATCCGTTCACGATCATCATCGGCGTCAACACGCTGTACCGCGCGCTTCTCGATGCGCCGGAGTTCGCCGGGATCGACACGCGCGCCCTGAAGCTCGCCAGCGCCGGAGGCATGGCGGTGCAGCGCGTGGTGGCCGAGCGCTGGAAGCAGCGCACCGGCGTGGCCATCATCGAAGGCTATGGGCTGACGGAAACCTCGCCGGTCGTGATCGCCAGCCCGCTCGACGTCGCGCAGTGGACCGGAACGATCGGCCTGCCGATTCCGTCCACGCAGGCGGCGATCCTCGATGACGACGGCCACGAGCTGCCGGTCGGCGAAGTGGGGGAGATCTGCGTACGCGGCCCGCAGGTCATGCGGCGCTACTGGAACCGCCCGCACGAGACCGACGCGGTCTTCACCCGGGACGGCTGGCTGCGCACCGGCGACATGGGTTTCGTGAACGAAGGCGGCTACTTCCGGCTAACGGACCGCAAGAAGGACATGATCGTCGTCTCCGGATTCAACGTCTTTCCGAACCAGGTCGAGGACGCCGTGGCGCTGCATCCGGGCGTGGCCGAGGTGGCGGCCATCGGCGAGCCCGACGAGCGATCCGGCGAGGTCGTCAAGATCGTCGTGGTGAAGGCCGATGCCACGCTGACCGAGCAGGCGCTGCTCGAACATTGCCGGCAGCATCTCACCGGCTACAAGATGCCGAAGGTCGTCGAGTTCCGCGCCGAACCGCTACCGAAGTCGACCATCGGCAAGGTCCTGCGGCGAGAGCTGCGCCACGCCGCCGCGACGGCGAACGTCGCGCCGCCGGCGGCCGGCTCCGCCCAGGCGCGCGGGCGGCGCAGTTGACGACGAACCATTGCCCTCGCCGCATCACCTTGCGCGATGGACGCGAGGTGACGTTGCGCGCGATCGACAAGGCCGATGCGCCGGAGATCGTTCAGGCCTTCGAGCGTCTGTCGGCGCAGTCGCGCTACTACCGCTTCATGACGCACCAGAAGCAGATCGACGACGCCACCCTCCAGCGCGGGGTGAATCCGCGCGCCGGGCGCGATTGCGTGCTCGTGGCGACGATCCCGACGGCCGACGGGATCGACATCGTGGGGGCCGCGCAATACGTGCAGGCGGGCGAACCCGACGCGAGGAGTTGCGAGTTCGCGCTCACCGTGGCCGAGGACTGGCGCGGCGCGGGCCTCGCCGGGGAAATGCTGGCTGCCCTGCTGCGCCGGGCGCGAAGCGACGGCTACGAGACGATGGAAGGTTTCGTGATCGCCGAAAACACGCCGATGCTCGCGCTGGCCCGAGGGCTCGGATTCACGGAGGAGCGGGTGCCCGGGGAGGCCACGATGCTGCGCGTCCATCGCGCGCTGCAGTCCGGCGACGGCAGCGGACCCGGGTAGCGGACGCGTCGATCGGGCGTATCGACGATGCGAGGACGGTGTGCGCCCCTGGGTTTACGATGCAAGCGTCCCGCGGAAGCGAGCGTAGGAGCCGGCGTGAAATGAGCTCGCGATCAGCGCAGCCTGCGCCGCAGGCGCCGCAGCTTCGCGTGCGCCTGCTCGGCTCAATGGAGATCCGCCGCGCCGGTGTCGCGCTCGCGCTGCCCGCTTCGCGCAAGGTTCGCGCGCTGCTGGCGCGGCTTGCGCTCGCGTCGCGGCCGCTGGCGCGCGAGACGCTTTGCGACCTGCTGTGGGACGCGCCGAACGATCCGCGCAGCGAGCTTCGCTGGTGCCTGAGCCGGATCCGCGCGCTGGTCGACGAGGCCGCGCATCGCCGATTGCGCTCGGAAGGCGACGCAGTCCTGCTCGACCTGTCGGATGCTTTCGTCGACGCGCTCGAGATCGAGCGCGCGACGCGAGGCGGCGCGGCTCTCGGCCTTGCGCAGCTGCAATCGCTCGCCGCGCTGTACGAGGGCGACTTCCTGCAGGGGCTCGCGATGGCGCGCACGCCGGCCTTCGATGCATGGCTCGCGGCGCAGCGGCGGCGCTTCCGCGAGACGAACGTCCACCTGCTCGCGCAGTTGGCCGCCCGCACGCCGGGCGGCGGAGCCCTGCCCTGGCTCGAGCAATGGCTCGCGCTCGAGCCCTTCGAGTTGCGCGCCCACCGCCAGCTGCTCGAAGTGTTGCTGCACGAAGGAAGGCTGCGCGAAGCGCAGGCGCAGCTTGCGCTCGCACTGCGCAGCTTCGAGGAGGCAGGGCTCGATCCCGGGCCGCTGCACGAAGCGTGGCGGACGCTTCGCGCAAGCGCCCCGCAGGACCGTGAACCCGTGGCTGCCAACGCGCGAAGCGCCGGCGCAGCCGAGGGCAGCCACCCGGTGGCGAGCCTGCGCAGTGCGGAGCACGCGGCAACGGCGTCGGGTCTGCCGGCGGGCGGGGTCGGGCAGGCGAGCGGACGGCAGGCGAGCGAGCGGCAGGCGGGCGAGCGGCAGGCGAGCGAGCGGCAGGCAAGCGGCTCGTCTTTCGCGCGGCGCGCCTCGATCGCGGTCATGCCGTTCTGCGCGCAGGGCGACGATGCCCGCGTCGGCATCGCGCTCGCGCACGACCTCGTGACCCGATTGGCCAAGTTGCGCAGCCTGTTCGTCATCGGCCAGGGCAGCGTGTCGGCGTTGCACGCGCGCGGCGTGCACCCGCAGGAAGCAGCGCGGCTGCTGTGCGTGGACTACTCTTGCAGCGGAACTCTGCAGCGCGACGGCGCCATCGCGACGATCGAGGTGGAGCTCGTCGAAGCGGCGACCGCGCACGTGGTCTGGGCCGAGCGCTTCGAGCTGGCCGACACCTTCGGCGTGCTCGACGGGATCGGCGACCGCATCGTCGCCTCGCTCGTCGCGGAGATCGAGGCGCTCGAACGCAATCGGGCGGTCCTGCTGCCGCCCGGCTCGCTCGACGCCTGGAGCGCGTACCACCGGGGCCTGTGGCACATGTACCGCTTCGACCCGCCCGACAACGCGAAGGCGCATCACTTCTTCGAGACCGCCGTGCGAATGGATCCGACCTTCTCGCGCGCGTGGGCCGGTCTGTCGTTCACGCATTTCCAGAGCGCGTTCCAGGGCTGGACGGCGCGCGAAGAGGACACGCAACGGGCGATCGACGCCGCCGCGCAGGCGCTGATGGCGGACGACCGGGATCCGTCGGCGCATTGGGCGATGGGCCGCGCACTGTGGCTGCGGGCAGGGCACGACGCTTCGGTCGGAGAGCTCGAGCAGGCGGTGGAGCTCAGTCCGAACTTCGCGCTCGGGCACTACACGCTCGCCTTCGTGCATTCGCAGTCGGGCGACCCGCACGCCGCGATCGCGGCCTCCGACCACGCGCGGCTGCTCAGCCCCTTCGATCCGCTGCTCTTCGGCATGCTCGGCGCGCGCGCGATCGCGCTCGTGCGACTCGACCGGGTCGACGAAGCCGCGCAGTGGGCGGTTCGCGCCGCGGCGCGCCCGAACGCGCACCCGCACATCCACGCGATCGCTGCGTTCACGCTCGGCCTGGCCGGCTCGCTCGACGCAGCGCGCCGGCACGCGGCGGTCGTTCGCGGCGCCGTTCCCGGCTATTCCTTCGAAGATTTCGCGGCGGCGTTTCGCTTCGATGCCGAAGCGTCGAGGCGCTTTCGCGAAGGCGCCCGTCGAATCGGCATGTGAACGAAAACGTGCACGCCTGGCTCTACCTGTCGATCGCGATCGTCAGCGAAGTGATCGCCACCTCGGCGCTGAAGGCGTCCGACGGCTTCACGCGCCTGGCGCCCTCGATCGTCGTCGCCGCCGGCTATGCGATCGCGTTCTGGTGCCTGTCGTTGACGCTGCGCACGATTCCGGTGGGCGTCGCCTATGCGATCTGGTCGGGCGTGGGCATCGCGCTGATCACGCTGATCGCGTGGATCGTGTACGGTCAGTCGCTCGACATGCCCGCGTTGATCGGCCTGGCGCTGATCGTCGCGGGCGTGGTCGTGCTCAACGTGTTTTCGGAGAGCGCGACGCGTCCGGGATAGCGGGCGCGCGGTGCAACGATCGCCGGGCCGGCCGCCGACACCCTTCCGGGAGGGCTCGCACTGGCAGCGGCTGCGCGGAATCGTCGACGAAGCGCTGCACTACGCAGCACTTCCGTCTACGTAAACCGCTTCGGAAGCCGAAATGCTGCCTTGCGCAGCGCGCCACGAATCCGGCGCGACCGGATGGCGTCGCGGCGCAGATGTGGCGATCAGCGTGTCACGGCGCAGCGACCCGGTTCTGGCTTCAAGCAAGCGCTACCGGCGGCCTGCGCGCCTCGCTCGGCGTGATGCCGAAGCGCGCCTTGAACGCGCGACTGAAGTGCGCCGGGTGGTTGAAGCCGCGATCGAACGCGATCTCCGTGATCGAGCGACCCTGCTGCGCCGGGTCTGCGAGATCGCGCCGGCACGCCTCCAGGCGACGCGCCAGCACGTAGCCGGCCACTCCGTCGCATTCGTCGCCGAACGCGTTGTACAGCTGGCGCCGGCTGCAGTTCAGTGCGACGGCGATCGCGTCGACGCTCAGCGACGGGTCGCCCAGCCGCCGTTCGACCACCTCCTTGATCCGCTGGCGCAGCGACTCGCGCTGCGTGGGCGCGCTCGCACCGCCGACCAGCTCGAGCAGCGACAGGCGGATCAGTTGCACGATCGTCTCGCCCAGGCCGCGCGCTGCATCGGGCGCGATCGACGGCAGCTCGTACCAGGCACCGCGCATCGACTGCAAGGCGAGCCGCGAGATGCCGCCGCCGGCGCCCAGGCGGCGGGCCGTCAATTCGCGCAGCGGAAAGCCGCAATCGACGAGCGAGTCCTTCGGCACCATCACGATCAGGTGCTCCACGCGCATCGGATTGGCCACCTGGTAGACGTCGGTCGTGTCGTACAGGCTCCATTCGCCCGGCGACACCCATACCTGCCGGCCGCTCTGCTCCACGCCCGCGCTGCCGCGGTACGGCGCGACGATCTTCAGATAGCCGGCTTCGCTGCCGCGCACCTGCCGTTCGTTCTTCAGGACGCGGTGGCGATTGCCCTCGAGCCGCGTAAGCACCACGTCGCCTGCATGCTCGGTCGCCATGTGGCCGTCGAAGTCTTCGTCGCCGTACAGATCCGACTGCAATCCGCAGAACAGGCGGTCGATCCAGTCGCGCCAGTATGGAGCGCGCTCGGCGGGCGCCACGTGATCGGTGCTCATCGTCGGCTTGAACGAAGGCATGGGCTTGTCCTCCGGGCTGCGCATCGCGCCGACGCCGATGGTACCTGCACCGACACGCTTCGGCGCGGATCGCCCCGCCCGACTGCCGCCGAAGTGCACAAATCGTCAAGCGAGCCGGGACGCAGGGAGCAGCGCCGGTACGAAGCAACTCCTATGATGAACCGCAAGCCCCGGAGCACGTCCGTGCCCGCGGAAAAACGGAGAAGGAGACCACGATGAGCAGCCCCGAGTCGGCCAGCCGCCGCACCACGTTGCAGACACTCGGCGCTGGCGCCGCCGCCCTGGCGATGCCCGCGATCTCTCGCGCGCAGGATCGGCCCGTCCGCGTCGGCTACGCGATCGCGCGCACCGGCCCCTGGGCCGCCGGCGCGCAGGTGACGCAGGAACCGAACTACCTGCTGTGGGCCGACCAGCAGAACGCCGCCGGCGGCCTGGACGTGCAGGGCAAGCGCCGGAAGGTGGAGCTGATCGGCCTGGACGATCGCAGCGAGATCGAGACTTGCATCCGCAGCTTCGAGAAGCTGATGGGCAGCGACAAGGTCGACCTGATCCTGCCGCCGTGGGGCTCGAACGCGAACTTCGCGCTGGCGCCGCTGGCGAACCGGCACGGCTATCCGATGCTCGCGCCCACCGCCCTGTCGCGCAAGCTGATCGACATGCATCTGCCGTACTTCTTCTCGTTCCTGCAGCAGCCCGACCGGATGATGCAGGCGCTGGTCGACATGCTGGTCGCGCACGACACGAAGACGATCTCGATCCTCTACATGGACGATCTGTTCGGGCTGGAGAACTTCGCGGCGCTGAACGCCGCGCTGAAGAAGACGAGCATCCAGGTCGTCGAGCGCAAGGGCTATCCGCTCGGCGTGAAGGATCTCGCGCCCACGCTGCGCACCATCAAGGACCAGAATCCCGACGCGTTCATCGGCATCACCTACCCGCCGGACACCATCCTGGCGACCAAGCAATCGAAGGAGATCGGTTTCAATCCGAAGATCTTCTACGCGTCGGTGGGCACTGCGTTCCCGGTCTACAGGAGCGTGATCGGCGCCGGCATCGAGGGCGTCTCCGGGATGGGGTCGTGGAACCCGAAGACGAGCGCCGGCGCGAAAGCGTATTTCGAGGCGCACAAGGAGAAGTTCGGCAAGGAGCCCGACCGCTGGGCGAGCGGGCACTCGTGGGCAGCCATGGAAGTGCTGACGCAGGCGGTGGCGAAGGTCGGGCTCGACCGCAAGGCGCTGCGCGACTACATCGCGAAGACCGAGCACCCGACGATCATCGGCAAGGTCCGCTTCGACGGCAGCGAGAACGTCGCCACGCCGGGAAGCGTCGGGCAATGGCAGAACGGCGAATTCGAAGTGGTCTGGCCGCAGCCGATGGCGACCTCGAAGCTGCATACGCCCAAGCCCGCCTGGGCCTGAGCGCTCGCGCGCGCGGGCCGGCCGAAGCCGCGGATGTCGCCGACCGCCTGGCTCGAACTGGTCGCCTCCGGCCTGATCACCGGAGGCGTCTACGCGCTCGTCGCGCTCGGGCTGAACCTGCAGTACGGGCTGATGCGCATCCTGAACATCGCGCACGGCGAGTTCCTGATGCTGGGCGCCTTCGCCACCTGGTTCGCGCACACGCGGTTCGGCATCTCGCCGCTCGCGATGGCGCCGATCGCCTTCGTCGCGCTGATGCTGGTCGGCATCGTCGTGCACCGACTGTGTTTCGCGAGGCTCGCGCGCATCTCGCCGAACGTCGACGTGTTCGAGGCGCGCGGGCTGCTGGTCGCCTTCGGGCTGATGTTCCTCGTGCAGAACTTCGCCTCGCTCGTCTGGGGCGGCGAACTGCGCGGCTACGACTACCTGACCGACCCCGTCACGCTGGCCGGCGCCCGGTTCGCGGCGAACAAGCTGGTGCTGCTGGCGGCCGCACTGGTCGCGAGCGGCGCGCTGATCGTGCTGCTGCGCACGACGCTGCTCGGCAAGGGCGTGCGTGCGCTGATGCAGTCGCCGGTCGGGGCGCTGCTGGTGGGCATCGACACGGCGAAGCTGCATCCGCTGATGTTCGGCATCGGCCTGGGGCTGTCGGGCCTCGCCGGAAGCCTGCTGTCGATGACCTACGCGATCTCACCGTCGATCGGCGAGCCGTACACGGTGACGGCGCTGATCGTCATCACGCTGGGAGGCTTCGGCAGCATGACGGGCAGCCTGGTCGCGGGCCTCGCGCTCGGCGTCATCGAGGCGCTGGGCATGCATTTCTGGAGTCCGTCGATCAAGCCGCTGCTGTCCTACGGCATCTTCATCGGAGTGCTGCTGTGGAAGCCGCAAGGGCTGTTCCGCTCGTGAACGGGTCGCCCGCGAAGGCACAGGGCCGCTCGCGCCGCGACGCGCTCGCGCTCGCCGTTCTGGGGGCGCTCGCCGCGACGCTGCCCTTCTTCGCCAGCGATTTCGCGCTGTCGATGGCGCTGAGCTGCCTGATGTACGTGGCGCTCGCGTCGAGCTGGAGCCTGTTCTGCGGCGCGACGCGCTACCTGTCGCTCGCCACGTCGGCCTTCTTCGGCGTGGGCGCCTACACGAGCGCCTTCGTGCTCACCGACCTGCCCTGGGTCGCGGCGATCGGGCTCGGCGCCGCGTCCGCCGTGGCAGTGGCCGCCGTCATGGGCAGCGCCGTGCTGCACCTGCGCGGCACCTATTTCGCCGTGCTCACTTTCGGCATGACCGAACTGATCCGGCATTCGATCACGCTCGCCGAGAAGAGCCTCGCCGGCACGGTCGGGCGCGTGCTGGTCGTCGTTCCCGAACCGACGACGGTCTACTACACGGTGCTCGCGCTCGCGGTCGGCGCGGTGCTCACGGCGATGCTCGTGCGCGCAAGCCGGCTCGGGCTGGCGATGACCGGCATCGGCGGCGACGAGCAGCGCGCGCAGACGCTCGGCGTCGACACTCGGCGCGTGAAGGTGATCGGCTTCGCGATCACGGGAGCCTTCGCCGGCGCCGTGGGTGCGGCGATGAGCGTGCGCTGGACCTACATCGACCCGACCACGGTATTCAACCCGTTCATCGGCTTCCAGACCGTCCTGATCGCGCTGGTCGGTGGCGCTGCCAGCCTGTGGGGACCGGTGGCAGCGGCGATCGTCTTCAGCGTGCTCGCCGAGACGCTGCGGCTGCAGCTGCCGCAGGTCTACATGATGACGCTCGGACTGCTGCTGATCCTGTGCGTGCTCTATCTGCCGGACGGACTGGCGTCGCTCGGACGACGGGGAAAGCGGGTCGAAGCGGCGGCTTCCACGGAGGCGCCGCGTGGCTGAGGCGAGCGCCGAGGCGAGCACCGAGGCGAGCGTGCGACTCGAGGCCCGTTCGGTGACGGTTCGCTTCGGCGGCCTGGTCGCCGTCGACGCCGTCGACGCGCGCTTCGCGGCAGGCGAGCTGGTCGGCATCATCGGGCCGAACGGCGCCGGCAAGACCACCTTCTTCAACGCGATCTCGGGCGTGCTCGCCCCCAGCGCCGGCCGTCTGCTGGTCGACGGCGAAGACCTCACCGGCGCGGCCCCGCATCGCTTCGCGGCGCACGGCATCGCACGCACCTTCCAGACGCCGCGCGTGTTCGGCGAGCTGAGCGTCCTGCGCAACGTCGATTTCGGCCTGCAGTTCGCCGGCCGTCGGCGCAGCGCGCCGGCCGCGCTGCGCGACGCGGACAGCGTGCTGCGACTGATCGGCCTGGCGCAGCACGCCGAGCTGCCCGCGGCGCAGATCACGCCGTCGCAGCAACGGCTGCTCGAGATCGGCATGGCGCTCGCCACGCGGCCGGACGTGCTGCTCCTCGACGAGGTGGCCGCCGGACTCACCGAGGCCGAGATCGAAGCGATGGCGCAGCGCATCCGTGCGCTGCGCGACGACCTGGGACTCACCGTGATCTGGATCGAGCACGCGGTGACGACGCTGATGCGCTACGTGGAGCGCGTAATCGTCCTGCACCAGGGCCGCAAGATCGCCGACGACACGCCGGCGCGCGTCGTGCAGGACGCGCAGGTCGTCGACGCGTATCTCGGCGACGAGATCGCCGAGCCGATCGGATGAAGCGCACGATGCACGCTGCCCCCGCCCGTCTCGACGTGAACGCGTTGAGCGCGGGCTATGGCGGCTTCCTCGTCGTGCGCGAGCTCTCGCTGCAGGCGCTGCCCGGCGTGACGGTGATCCTCGGCCCGAACGGCGCGGGCAAGACGACGCTGCTGAAGGCGATCGCCGGCCTGATCCCGCGCAGCGGCACGGTGAAACTCGACGGGCAGGAGCTGCCCGCTGACGGCCGCGCCAACGCAATCGTCGCGCGCGGCATCTCGCTCGTCGCCGAGGGCCGCCAGCTCTTCGCGCAGATGACGGTGCGCGAGAACCTCGAACTGGGCGGCTGGCTCGTTTCGCCGGCCGAGCGCGCGCGGCGCCTCGAACAGGCGTTCGCCGACTTCCCGCGCCTGGCCGAGCGCGCCGCGCAGCTGGCCGGCACGATGAGCGGTGGCGAGCAGCAGATGGTGGCGGTGGCGCGCGCGATGATGAGCGCGCCGCGCCTGCTGATGCTGGACGAGCCCTCGCTCGGCCTGGCGCCGAAGATGGTCGACGAGTTGCTCGCGATCGCGCGGCGCATCGCCGAGCAGGGCACCACGGTGCTGATGGTCGAGCAGAACGTGCGCAAGTCGCTCGCCGTCGCCGACCGCGGCTACGTGCTCGAGCGCGGCCGCATCGTTGCGGCCGGCGCCGCCGCCGAGCTGGCCGGCTCGGCCGCGATCCGAGCCGCCTATCTGGGCGGCTCGTCGAATCTTCCGAACGCGCGCTCCGAGGCGCCCGTCCCTTTCCGCCAGCAGGAGTACCCGATGTCCGATCTCTCGATGCTCATCGGCGGCGCATCCGTCGCCGCCCGCAACGGCGCCACCTT
>JACDJC010000268.1_pt1 | contig 66154 bp, 57 predicted proteins | sample 7454191 | NCBI WGS metagenome assembly JACDJC01 (sample SAMN14253291, study PRJNA609438) | sludge metagenome | isolation source: sludge after 25d culture with pyrite and EDTA | collected 2018-12-20 | reverse complement strand
CTTTTCGAGGCCGAGGATGCGGATGGCTTCGAGCAGGCGCAGGGCGCCGAGGGCGTCGGAGTTGGCGGTGTATTCGGGTTCTTCGAAGCTGACGGCGACGTGGCTCTGGGCGGCGAGGTTGTAGATTTCGTCGGGCCGCACCTGCTGGATGATGCGGATGAGGCTGGAGGAATCGGTGAGGTCGCCGTGGTGGAGGATGAAGCGGCGGTCCTGCTCGTGCGGGTCCTGGTACAGGTGGTCGATGCGGTCGGTGTTGAACAGCGAGGTGCGGCGCTTGATGCCATGGACTTCGTAGCCCTTGCCAAGGAGAAATTCGGCAAGGTAGGCGCCGTCCTGGCCGGTGATGCCGGTGATGAGGGCTTTTTTGGTCACGGAACACCCAATCGTTGAATTCACCCTGTTGCCAAACTTTAATCCGCACGCCCACTCAATTTTGTTCTGCATGTTTTCTGACAAAAATATAGATACTCCCTTTGCCAGACGGAATAGACTTGAGGAGCACGAAATCAGAAGACTCTCGAGCCATCGACAAAGTTAAAGAAAGAACTTGATTGCTTGGCATCCCAGACTCAGCAACGGCGGCACCTTGCTCAGCTGCGATTACAATATCCGCTTCCTCTAATGCCTTCCCGAAAGCCTCTTGAGGATCCTCTTCAGCAGGGCGAAAGAACCATCCATTAATTCTTAGAGAATTAACGCCGCGCTTGAGCAAACTATAAGACAGAATGTCACGATTCAAAAAACCGGTAAAAGTCACAAATACGTTACCACCTCCTACCTGCTCTTGGGACAGCCCAATCAACTCCTCTTCCACCTGCTCTATGGTCTCGCGAACAACACTGGCTTGCGCCGAGTCACGCACCGCCCAGAAACCTGCTGGTTGCAAGGCCAAAATGCTGACTAACGCCAACAAAACAAAACCGGCTGAGGCCAGCCGACCCGACTTGGAACGTGCTAGCTCAAGCAATACCAGAAAAGACAACATAAACCACAACGATTGAAACCCGACACCTAAAAAGTGTGTCTTCACCACGTTGGCTGCAACAACGAGATATCCTCCTAGGACCACTCCAAGTAGCACGAACAAGCGCAAGCGTAACAATGACTCAAACCGACGCGCAAAGATCAGGAGCAGAATTACCGAAACACTCACCACCCACACGTCCAGCCCCAACATGAAGCGCCCTCCATGCCCGAGCAAGTAAAATCCAGCGTGCTCCATCCACTCCATGTGGGCCGCCCAAATTTCTTTGTCACGAACCACCGCATTCCAGGTATATTCGACTACACGCCTACCGGCAATTGCATAGTATGGTAGAGATGCCGCAATACCCACCACCACAATAAAGAGAGATCTCCTCAGTCCACGTAGCCATTCGCTCCGCCGAAATACCACCTGGCCGCTAATAGCGAGCCCCAGTCCCAACCCCAATAGTCCAAGGTTATATATCGCAGCCGAAGGCTTGGCCCAAAGCATCGCGCCAGACAGCCCGGCCGCCCACCAACAAAGCGGGCCCAATTTCCGGAAATCTGGTGCGGTCACCGCGTAGACAGCCACCGTAACAGCTGCTGCAGCCAGAATTCCGGCTGCAATATCAGGGCGGAACTCGACAATGGAAGCACCAACCATTGGCAAGGTACCCACATTTATCAACAATACCCAGCGTCGCCAATCAAGGCCACGCGTCATAACAAGGGTCGTAAGCAATGCAGCGAATGGCATCCAAATATTACTGACATAGGGAGCCCAGTCCCGAACCCCAAATACCATGTAGGACAGCACAGCCTGCAAAGCAATGAAAGGCGCGTGGGGCGGATTATTAATCGCATCATTTAGCAGCAAGAGAACATTGCCATTCAAAAAACGCTGATAGCGCGTAAGCGCATCGAAAAAATACGAGACGTCATCGTACTGTGGCGCAAAAACCAATCGGCCAAACTCAAATGAATTTTTTAAGTTCCAGATAAGAATTACTAGTGCTGCACACAACGCCAACCAGAACTCTCTCCTATTTGGTACGACCCTATTGTCTTGGGTGTTCATCAACCTGAAATCTCCGTCACTTCATGGAAAAAACATACAAAAAAGAGAATAGCGCATTAGACATGACCACCAGAATAACGGATACGAATTGTGCCATACTTAGCGAAATGCTTGGTACCAGCGCAATCAGCACGACACTATTGAGTACATACCCCACACAAATCATAATTAAATATTTTGGCAAAGTGGTACCCAGCGGCCGCCTATCATCAAATACCCAAACGCGCTGCATCAAATAGTTAAACACGATCGCCGCAGTAAATGCGGTTGGAGCCAATATTGAAAGCCGAACCCCGGTCCGCAATAATAGCTGGCCGACACCAGCATATAGAGCATAAGTCAACAGCCCAACGACAATATACCGAATAACTCTGGGTGAAAATCGAAACACCATTACCCAGGCTTCCTGAGCACATAGGCCTGAGTCCACAACAATCCTTTCCAAGCCCCTTTCTGTAAATGTTTTTCCAAACCTTCGAGTAGGCGCCCTCCTGCTGTTCCACCAAACTCCGCAATCAATGGCACGTAAAGACCAAAACGCTCCTGTTCTAAAATCTGAAAGCCGCAAGCCTTTAGGTTTCCAACGAAGGTCTTGCCGCTACGTAGGCTAATGTGTCCAGTTTCTAGTATGGCTTCACGGTAGATCAAGCGAACGATATCTATCACGACAGGCAAAAACGCAAACTTACACGCCAACTCCATCAAGCTATACCGCTGGGGCGTAGTCACAATGGCGATACCACCCGGTCGCAGAATACGGTAAAGGGTCTGCAAAGCTCGTTCTGGGTTGGGCACATGCTCCAGAACTTCGCTGCATAAAATCAGACTAAAGGTGTCATCGGAGAAAGTGGACGCCTGGATGTCATCGACCATAACGCGCAAGTTAGACAGACCGCCAATCAGTGAGCGTATTCCGTCGAGATAAGCTGGTTCAATATCACAAGCAATGACCTCGTCACAAAACCCACATAGTACAGGCAAATAAATCCCCGAACCCGGGCCGTATTCAATACCGTTGGCCATCGAAAGCTTGGCAGCATATTTTTGGATTGATTTTGAGACCCAATTCAGACGTTTTTGGTGCAAGCGCCGCCGTGTGTAGTTACGAGAATTGTAGATGGTCTGCTGCAGATCGAACAACGGATTTTCTGATTTATCTTTCATTGCCTCAGCTACTTAATGAACCTCGCGAACGATATAAATCGGACGCCGCTTGCTCTCAAGGTAAATGCGTCCAATATATTCACCCAAAACCCCAATACCGATCAGCTGGACGCCTCCGAGGAAAAGCACCGAAACGATGAGCGAAGCATAGCCCGGCACCTGAACTCCAAAGACTACTGTTTTAGTTACAATCGCAAGTCCATAAACAATAGAAATTAATGCAATCGAAAAACCGATGTACAACCACGCCCGCAGTGGTACTGTGGAAAATGAAGTAATCCCTTCCAAGGCGAAATTCCAAAGATGCCAGCCATTGAATTTACTTGCTCCTGCCACTCGCCCCTCTCTGACATAGTCCAGTGTCTCAGTACGGAATCCGACCCATGCGAATATTCCTTTCATGAAGCGTCGCGATTCCGGTAAAGCCTTCACCGCATCAACAACCCGTCGATCCATCAAGCGGTAGTCGCCAACATTCTTCGGGATACCGATGTCCGCCAACCGGTTGAGAATGAGATAAAACCAAGCTGCTGTTGTTCGCTTTAAGACTGAGTCTGAATTCCGCTGCGAACGCCGCGCCAACACAACCTCCGCCCCAGCCTTCCATTTCTCGACCATTTCAGGAATTAATTCCGGCGGATCTTGTAAATCCGCATCGATCGGTACTACCGCGTCACCTGTTGCATAGTCCAACGCTGCGGTGAGTGCGGCTTCTTTACCGAAATTTCGGGACAAATCGACGACTTTTACTTGCCGATGTTGGCGTGCCTTCGACAGCAATGCGGCCAATGTTCCGTCCCGGCTACCGTCGTTAACACAAATAATTTCATATGGGCTGCCAAGGCTATCAAGAATGGGGAGCAAGCGTGCAAAAAACTGCTCAATCGCTTTCTCCTCGTTATAAAACGGGCAAAGCACAGAAACTCTTACCGCGGTGGAGCATTCATGGCCAGTGTGGTGAGCCACCGAAGAAGCATTCATTTTGTATGTCATAGGACCTTGCGTTGCTTTAACTAGTTCATAAGCCACTATTAGCGGCACCACAAAAGGATATCGCTGGAGTCATCTGACCATGCGCTCTGCCACGCGATGTCTCAATATGACGATCGAATCAGACACATTCCACTGAAGCTGTTCCACGGTGTCGAAGGAGGACAATTTCGGACAGCCCGGGTGCTCGGGCCGCGTGGAGCTGTTTTACGGCCGTGCGTAGGCGCTGACACAGCGGGGGAGTGTAAGCATGGAATGAGCGCCCCTCGCTTTTCAGTAAACATGAAACATAGCCAAACGAGTCCAAGTCTCGAGCAAAATGACGCAACTGCGCCAGAATTGCATCATACATTGGCGCGCCTCTCGTTCTCCGCACCTTTATGAATAGCCCGGGCCAACTTAAGGTATCCGCGTTGAATTGTCGCGATGTTTGATAGAACACTATTGGCCCCATGGATTCTCCTAAGCAATACCGTCGACTCAAGCATCGTCATTGCGATACCACTCCGTTTTGCCCGCACCATCCATTCTATGAATTCTCCCCCGGCAAGTGATTCATCGAAATTTCCAACGGACAAAAACGCCCCGCGCTCGATGAGCAAACACCCTGCGACGTAACCGGGAGCCGGGTCAGAACCGACCTTGTAGCGCCCCCGCAGTTCGGCCCCCAACTCGGGGCTGACAAATTGACGCACGCGGCCGAAAACACCCTTTAATTGAGGATGTTCGGTAAACACCGCCACCTGCTCCTCGAGTTTGGTGGGGAGCCAAAGATCATCGGCATCGAGAAAGGCAAGATAGCGTCCCGTCGCGGCTGCCACGCCTCTGTTTCTCGCCGCACCCGCGCCTTGGTGCGACATGCTTAGTACCCTGACCCCTGAAAACCCAGCCGCAATCGATGCAGTGTCATCGGACGAGCCATCATCAACCACGATGATTTCAGCGGCTTGGTGTGTCTGTGCCAACACGCTGCCGATCGCACTGTGCAGATAGCGTGACGCATTGTATGCGGGAATGATGACGCTGATGTCCATGGACGCTGGCTCGATCATGTTTCGTGCAGGTCCTGCATGGGCCAGCCCTGGGCCGGATCGACTTCATGAATCGGGTCGAGTTCGATCAGGCCGTGCAGATCGGAGTGGGTCTTGAGTTCGGGTTTTCCTTCTTTCACGGAGCGAAACGCCGACGTGTCGAATTCGATCTCGGAACGAGGCTCCGTCGCCAGCACCAGCAGTTCCGCGCTTACCAATTGCTGTATGAAATCCAGTGCTTCCTTGGCCTGTAGCACACCTGTCTCCGCACAAGCGGTAGCGATCCTGTCGGGTGAAACGCCACGAACGAGCGCGTCCCACATGATTGACGCGATTCCATCAAATGTGTAGTAAAAGCCGGTACTCGTATCAATGACGATCGTCTCGTTATCCAGAGTTTCATGGGCGACACGCGGTGAATTGGCTTGGTACATGGTTTTATTACGCTCCGCCAGGTTATTCGATGACCTCGAGATCAATCGAGGGAAAAAGCGTGCCTTGACTGGAAAACCATAACACGGTCTCCTGCAGGACATCGAGCTGGAGTCGGTACGACCCAGGCTCTCGTGGTGCATGAATCTTCATCGTACAGACCAGTTTCTGGCCGGGAGCGACGTATGAAAGATGATTGCTGCGTGCATTCATGAAATAGGTTCTAGGCTGGTCCCACGCCAGCATTTTTCCATCGGTGGTCTGGAGGTGATAGGAGACTCCATAAAGCGCCGGGCTGCTCTCGCGAACAAACCAACAGTGGGCGGAATCGTTTACTACAACCAGTTCGACCTCACCGGCTTCTCCGGCGGGAACAACCAAACTCTTTGATTTTACCGGCACTTCGATTCGTGCGTGGTATTCCGGCAGCGTATCGTGCTTGAGGGTGGCCATCTCGCCAGTCCTGAGAGAAAACCAGCCCTCCCTCCAGAACAGACGTTGCAGCGGTCTCACTGGATTCTTGAGCCCGCCAAGTCTGAACAACTGGGACAACCAGGGAAGTGTATGCCGATGAAGATGCAGCGACTTGATTCTGCCCATGCCATCCGTGTCACAGCGTATGTATTTCGCTACGGATGGGTCGTGCACGAGGCGCCGGTAAGCCGATTTTCCACGCAACACGGCCGTCCATGACCTCGGATCACCGGCGGAAGACGCCAGCAGGCTTCTGATTCTGGCTCGATCCGAGTGTTCGAGAATGGCCGTCCTGTTTTCGCGCACGAGCGTGCGCACCTTCTCGCCGGCGAGCGCGTCGTCGGATTCGAACAAGGCATGCAGCTTGGCCGTGCTCAGCAGTCGCGGCGAGAACTCGTGCAGCAGCAGCATGGCATCGAAGGTGGCAGCGCGAAGACCACGCCGGCCGGCCTCTTGCCAGAGCAGGTCCCAGTCGAAACCCGGGCGTTCCCCGATGATCGCGACCGCGTCGAAAATCCATTCACAATGCATGGCATCCGGCTCACGCATTGCATTGAGCATCGCGATCAGAACAAGGTCTTCACGACCCAGCACACGCGTACGCAAGCCTTCCCATTCGACGATTTCAGATCTTTCCCAGAGGCCATCGTCGATTCCAGGCAGCGGCGATTCAGACAGCGCATACCAATGCAGATCCAGTCCGCTCTTATGCGCATTGATGTAGTCATGCGAGTGAACGTCCCGCAGTTTCTTCGCGCGTGCGTACCGATAGGTCCACCCCAGACCTCCGAGGATCTCTTCCGCCATCTCCATATCCTCTCTGCGAATGAGGATGTCGACGTCACCCATCGGGCGTACGGCCAGATTTTTATGGTATTTGAGGGCGATCGCCAGCCCCTTGAAAACCAGGACATCGACGCCGGAGGCCATCAAAGCCCGTATCGCCTTGTGCGCATCTGCGGCAATCAAGCTGGTTCGGTAATGAAAGTAACGATAGATACCCTTCATCCGGCCGTGATAGGACTCACACAGCACATCGCCCCCAAAGCGCTTGAACAGAGCCGGAACGAGCCGCAATGACGCATAATCCAGCCGCTCGAAATCGACCTGCTCCACCCAGCGAAGCAGCGCACTACGGTCTTGCGGGGACTCGGCGAGCAGCGCGTGCAGAAGGTGGCGCTGCGTCGGACTGGTCGGCGGGACGTCTTCGAAGTGGGGCAGCAACGTCATGTTTCGGAATGCCGTTGCAAGAATTGCTGGAGAGACTGCGCGATTTCCGGCGGCTCCGTGCTCAGGTGCATTTCAAAGGCCGGAATCCTTGTGCATAGCCGCGACAAATCACGAAGCATATAGCTGCCGGTGCCGGGCATCTGCATGATGGTGCTGGTGGCGAATTCCGAAACGGCCTGCAAGGGAGAGAGCGGCGCAAACGTGCTGGCCGCGGCATGACTCACTCGGGGCCGCACAAGCGCAACGGCCCGGAACGACGGGACGAGAGCGCCAAGCGTCTCATCCAGAATCACGACGTTCTTTTGACGCGGCGCGTTGCGCATGATGACGTATTGTTCGAAGGCAGGCAGGCGTAGCAGCGCATCGTCCATGACCTTGCATCCCCGATAGAGGTGATGCACCTGAAGGCTATCCGGATCTACGGCCACATAGTCGTCGCCGAGATAATCGAGGCCATTGAGGAGGCATTGCAGCGCAGTCGTGGATTTACCGGCGCCGCTTTGGCCGATCAAAAGAGCCCCTGTTCCACCCCCGCCTGCGGCGGCCGCATGCACCATGAGAATGCCATGCATCGCACAGATCCAATTGAAGAGCATGCGCATCGGCGTACAAATTTCATAGTCGGGGAGCTGGCGCTCGTCGGCAGCATAGTAATAAGCCTCACCCAGATCGGTATCGATATAGCTGAAAATCTGCCCATCGGGGTTGTATTGCAGATGCCGCGCCCCATCGTTGATGACGGTGATCTTGTCTGGATAACGCGCCAATTCCCCCATGATTTCAGGACACGGCACCATGCCGCCCCGGCCCACCCAGGCATGGATGGAGACCCCGGGGTTCGATTCCTGGCTGCCGGATTCGTCAACCAGGCCACGCAAGGATGGAAGAAACGCTTCTCGAAGTCCCCCGGCGGCCCAAGTTATGCGTGCCGGATGGCCCGCGATGACCAAATTCGTTTGTTCCACACCGTGGCGGCTTGCATCACGAAAAGCGTCGCGTAGCTGCGACATCAACAGGGAAATATCTATCGCCATCAACCTGCCTCGCCCTTCATAAAGAACACGCCCACCGGATGGCCGTGACTGGCAACCCAAGCAGTCTTGGATCACCGGGTGCGGGGAACGGGAGCATACTGAAATCCAGGCGGCACCATCGCGCGCTGTCGACAGTCACTTCAACAACGAGCCTGTGCGCTTCCAGCTTCACCCCAGTGCAAGGGATGTCCACGCCCTCGAAATCGACCCGCAATCCCTCATCAGGTCTGAGTGCTCGCGTCTCATGCCATTCCATGACAAGCGTACAACGGCCCGGCGGCAATGGCAGCCACACCGACGCCGCAACGTGCGACCAGCGAATTCGTACTTCATCCTGGATTTTCTCGCTCTCATAGAATCCAAGGAGTTCCACCCCTTGGCCCACCGGCGCCGCCGCATCGGGAAACCACACGCCCGTTGGAGAGAAATCGACATTCCTGGAAAACGTTGCCCTCAGGGCTGGATTGTCTCGGAGGAAGCGCTGGCGCGACAACGCAACCAAGCTACCGAACCAGGCGACGAATGCATTTTTCGCGCCATGCGAATCCTCATCGTCGATTGCCTTCGACAAGCGGCGCTCAGCACATCGGGCTTGCTTTTTGGCGAATCTCTCTGCCATCCCCGGCAGCCAACCCTGTACGGCTGCACTCACGCAATCATGCCAAAGGGAACGCGGGCGCAGGTGGCGGTCTCCTTGCTGCTCTCGCCAAGGGAGGCGGCGCGCCAATGCTTCCCGCAGAACGCGCGCTTTGAGGCGAAACATGCGTCGGTCGTCATTTCTGGTGCGCTGGAGAAATTCGTCGAGCTCGGGAATGTTGGAAAAATAGACGGAAGTGGGCTCATTCCTGCATTCCGCCAAGTATTTGATCTGTCCGTAGGCGAAATCGAGCGTGAATGCCTCAAGCTCCGGTACATCTCCGACATAATGGTGTCGAAGCACTCTCGTCGGATGCATCCCGACCACCAAGCCACGTCGATGCATCTCCGCCGCGAGCAGCCATTCGGCGAAGTGGCCAAACTCGGGGCGAAATCCGCCTGCGGCGAAATAGGCTTCACGCCGGACGACGAAACATTGATCCAGGACCTTCAGCCACCCCGCCGATTCGAGTTCCCGCTGGATGTGCGACGCGTATATCTCGGCCTCCACCTGGGAGAGAAGGTTATGGACAACTGGCGTGGTCGGGCAGCTGAAGCCCGCCCACTCCTGGTTTTGTGCGGCAATCCCGAGCAGCGTGGACAGCGCATTGGCGGCCGGCAGACAATGAGATTCCGTGAAGATCAGCAGATCGCAGGTCGATTGCCATGCCGCTGCTGCCACCAAAGGCATGTCGTGCCGGCTCGAATCCTGCTGAAAGCGATCCCACGGGCGCAGCGCTTGGCGGATCTCGCGTTCCGTCTCCCGATCCAGGGTATCCGGGGCGCATACGATCAGTTGGTAGCTTTCGGGGGGGCAGTCCTGCTCATCCGCCCAAGCCCTTATGCAGGCCACCGCTTGCCCACGATGGAACTCGACCGGAATCAGGATCGAGGCTTCCAATTCATGCCCTGCTTCAGTAAGCATCCGATCGTTCTCCATCATCGCGTCCGACCATGCAGGCACCACCGCGACGACGATTCGCCACGCATTTTCGTGCCTCCATACGAAATACCCTCAAGCGACGCCAAAACGCTTCCTCACCCGCATCCATACATCGCATCCGGCATGGCGCAAAAGATATGGCACCAATGCGCGCCGAATCTCGGCCTGGGTCACGTCCCGGCCAAGTTCGCGAGCCCTCAATCGCCGCATCTCTTCCATTCCCACATCGTGAATCGCAGCCGAGGTTTTCTGTTCATCGTGAATACGGAAGGCACCAAGGAAACACGGCAAGCGCACGATGCGCGCGCCACAGCCACGAAACCGTAGCAACAGATCCCAATCCATGGCGAAGCGGAAGCTTTCGTCAATTTGGCCACCCGCTTTCTCCCAGATCGAACGCCGCCAGAACAAGGTTTCCTGAGGGATGAAATCGGCCCATGCGAGCGCATCGCCGTCGTGTCGAGGCAATATCCAGCGTCCGATCTCTTTGTCTTGCTCGTCGATCAGGATGCGGTGGCCATAGACCACATCCACCTCCGGGTGCCGTGCAAAATAATCGGCCACATAGGCCAGTGCGCCGGGTAGAAACAGATCATCCGAATTCAGCCAGGCCATGATCTCGCCGTGCGTCCTGGCGAAACCGAGGTTGATCGCCTGGCTCTGGCCATCATCCGGTGCGGACTCCCAACCCGACAAGCGATCCGAATACCGCTTCAGTACATCGATCGTGCCATCGTCCGAACCACCGTCCTGAACGAAGTATTCCAGATTGGGATAGCCCTGGTTCAAGATGCTATCCATGGTCCGCCCGATAAACCCGGCCTGGCCGTAGGAGGGCGTCACGATGGAGACGCTCGGCCAACCCTCGACCCTATGGTAGGCCGGCGCTGCAGGCAAGCCCCAGGACTGCAATGGAATGGGAGCATGGTGGCTAAGTTGCCCAAGTTTTGGGTAGCGATGGCGACTGAACAGTCTGCCGAGACGATACGCAAGGGAAAAACGGCGCAATGAATTCAAGCTTGCCTGCTGCTCCCTGATCACGTTCAACCTTGCATCGCAAATCTCCTGCAGCAAGGCCAGGGATGCGGCAGGGCAAGGGGTGTCGACGGCCGACTCGACATCAGAACACCGCTTCATCCCGGACGGCCCATTTTTCAACGCACCCAGGATGGCTGCATTTCCACCTTCTATCCGGGCCAAACATGCAGCAATGTCCTTGTTCAAGACGTCCCCCTTTTCTCCTTCCACCATATCTTCTGGTTGCAAGCCCGCTTGAGCGCAGCCCGCGAGCCTTTGTAAACGCGCCTCCCGCTCCTCACACGTGACGGCCAATTCCTGGATCGCCCGCTCCTTTTCGTCAAGCTGAACCACGGCATTGTCAAACTGTGCACGCAGGTTGTCGTAATCCCGTATCTTGCTCATGACCGCAAGCCAATCCGTGCCTGCCTGCCGGGCATATTCGCGTAACGCGACACCTGCGGAAGGCGGGAAAAAGAGGATCGTGTCATTCAACACCATGAGCTGATGCAACGGACTCGCCGTTCGCAATACCCCCAGCACCTCATTCAGATTCGGCCAGTGAGAGATCTCACGAGGCGCCAGCGGCGGCGCCAGAAACAGACGTGCATCGTCGATGACGATCACACTTTGATCATTGAGCCGTTCGATGGCGCGCGCCTCGCCCAGCAGCGGGCACTGCGAGGCCTCGCCTGCTGTGTCGTCTGCCACACACCAGTGTGCATCCAGAAAGTACAGCACCGATTTATCGTGCAAGCTTGGCATCCACTTGGCCAAGACCTCGGCAGAATCGCCACAAGCCAGGTCGATGTGGCCCTGACCGGCAAACCGCAGGCAAGCCGCGTCGTAACGCTCAGGGGACAGCTCTACGGAATGGACCGCCTTGAACCGATCCCGGACCCGTTCAACCGTATCCCCCCGGAAGGTTCCGGTTTCGACAAAGACGTCGAGGGGAAGCGCCTGCTTCAGTGCCGCGACCAGGCCAAGATCGATCGAAAAACTGACGGCGCCCATCAGTTGGCCGTCTTGCTCAATTTTTCTATCAGGGCGAGCCGCTCATCGCAGGCCAACTTGAGTCCCTCGATTACGGCCTGCCGCGCGTCACAGATTTCTTGCAGTGCCTTCTTTCCGGCCAGGAACCGCCGCGAAGCCGCAACCAGTTCGAGCCACTCATCGGGGACCTCTCGTATTGCAGCGGCGACCGTCTCGGGGCTTGCATAGCCGAGTTCGGCCATCGCTGCACCGTGGATGTAAAAAAACACAGCATCGATCACGGATGTCCAGCTTGGATCCCCTTTCCAGGTGACGTCCCCTTTCCTGAAAAACCTCGGCTCTTCCTGCTGCAATTTAGCGAATGGGTTTTCCCAGGCGGAAGGCTCGCCAGAGTAACGAACTATCGTCGCCAATCCTTGCAAAAGATCACGCGGCGCATTCACCAAGTCCTCATAGCGGACCAACAAGGTATTTTCTCTCTCTACCCAGGCCCGATAGTGCTCCGACCAGCCACCATAGAAATCATCGCCAAGCACGAGATCAAGTAACGAAGGCTGTGGCTGTGGCGTAAAATCACGATGAAATCGTACGTACGACACATATGCACTGCGCCCGTCTCGCACCACATAGATGGCGGGCTGTTCATCACGTGGCGGCCGATGGGTCTTGATCAAGAACACATCGGCAGACTCTGTTGCAAATCGGTAATGGTCTTCCCAGTTATGTACCACAGGTTCGACATGGCCTATTTGATTAAGTATGCTCGCACTCAGACCAGGGCCTTCAGACATCATTTCGTCGGAAGCGGATCGCATACCCAGCATCCTGAACAACAAGGTGCGAAGTAGTGTGTTTCCTGAGCGTGGAAACGAAGCCAACCAGATGATCACGTCAAGTACACCTTAATCCAGCCAATTCAAAAATCGGGTTTCCAATAGAATCTGCCATTCGACCTGGACGCCAGAGACTGCGTCTCAGATAAAAACACACCCGAGCCAGGCATGACGACAAATTGCGGAGCCACATATTTTTGTGATTTTTTCAATAGGCTCGCGCAAGGCTGCCACGTGCACATAATTCGATTGGAATGAGCCCTCATAAAATTCTTCTTTCCGCAATCACTTCAATCGATCGCGCTGAAACAGGGAGGCCAAAAGGGCCGAGAAAGGGAACCTTTTCCAGCTCGTAGTGCGCCTCGACGGTGACGGGTCCGAGAGGTCCCGTCTGGTCCAGAATGGTTCCCAAGCCATTGGGGGGGGCCGGACATGCCATCATGACAGAGATTGAATAACCACCGCCACCCAGGCTCATCTCCACATCGAACTCCACCAATGCGATCGGGTCAGTTTGAGACTCAACGGTGGCAAAGAGATCCAGAGAATAGGTACTGGTAGTAAAGATGATTTCATCGAAGCGGTTTTTCAGTTGCAAATAAATATGTGCCTGTGCGCTTGGGTCGGGTACAAAGTACACGTGCACATAAATCCTCTCCTTCATGCGCACGGTGGTGGCCATGTCACCATTGGCATTCAGGATGGCAACCGCCAACAAGCCCCCGTTTGCGGGGGGAGAATTTCCGCTCTTGCGGCGCCACTGCGCGGCATCGGGCAGCCGTGCCAGCAAATTTTCAGACGTGCCCGCCACCTGATGGGCAACGGCTCGTGCATCGATGGTCTTCTCATCGCGGCTTTGCCCAAAATAGGCGCGGATGGCTCGGTGGGGGTCGCCATCATAACGGAGCTTCCCATTCTGCAAATACAGTGCGCGGGTACACAAACTGGCGACGGTGTTCATGTCATGGGTGACAAAAAGGAGCGTCATCCCCTGTTCACGCAATTGACGAATACGGCCGAAGCATTTTTGCTGGAAGAAATAATCGCCCACGCTCAAGGCTTCATCAACGATGAGAATGTCCGGATCCAAGGCCACTTGTACGGCAAAAGCCAGCCGAATCAGCATGCCGCTCGAGAAGGTCTTGACAGGGCGGTCCAACACATCACCGATGTCCGCGAAAGCGGCGATCTCGTCAAAGCGGTTTTCCACTTTCTCACGGGCAAGGCCCAGCAACAAGCCGTTCAGGAAGACGTTTTCCCGGCCGGTGAACTCGGGATTGAATCCACTGCCCAACTCCAGCAGTGCCGCCACACGACCGGAAACCTGGCTCTCGCCGGAGGTTGGCGCCAAGGTCCCGGCCAGAATCTGTAGCAGGGTGCTCTTGCCGCTACCGTTGCGCCCAATGATGCCCAAGGCCTCACCTCGCCTGATCTGGAAGGAGACGTCGTCGAGCGCCCATAATTCGCGAAAATAAGTTCGCGGCAGACCGAAGTCCGCCAGTCCTGCTGCCGTGCGCACGCGTGCCGCAGCTTGATGCACACGCGGCAGGATCAGTTGCTTCAGTCTGTCGCGCGCTGTCTCGTAGATTTCGTATCGCTTGCTCAGGGTACGGACGTCGATGACGATTTCGTCAGAGGACATCGGCGAACCCCCGGCGCGATTTCTGGAACCACCAGAAGCCCACTTGGCACACCACCACACCCACAGCGAGGCTGACGCCCCACTCCACCCAGTCCAGCGGCTTGCCCCACAGCATCACGTCGCGCAGGTGGGTGATCGGCAGGGTGATCGGGTTCCACGCCAGGAGCGCCTGGTAGGTGGGCGGCAGGGCGTCGATCGGATAGAAGACCGGCGCCAGGAACAGCGCGACGGTGGTGACGATGCCCATGACTTGCGCAAGGTCGCGCAGGTAGACGCCGAGCGAGGCGAATATCCACGACAGTCCCAGGATCGTCAGAATCAGCGGCAGCAGCACCAGCGGGACGAGCAGCACACCCGCGTGCACCGGCACGCCGGCCAGCAGGCAGAACGCGAGCAGCACGGCGAAGCTGACGAGAAAATGCAGCAAGGCCGAGAACAGCACCATCCACGGCAGGATTTCAAGCGGGAACACCACTTTCTTGACGTAATTGGCGTGGCTGGTGATGAGGACTGGCGCCCGGTTGAGGCATTCGGCGAAGAAACTGTGCACGATCATCCCGGAGAACAGCACGATGGCGAATGCGACCCGGCTCTCTTCGCCGGTTCCCCATTTGGCCTTGAACGCGACGCTGAAGACGACCGTGTAGACGGCCAGCATGAGCAGCGGATTGAAGAGCGACCAGACGACGCCCAGCACGGAGCCCTTGTAGCGGCCGATGAAGTCGCGACGGACCAGGTCGCGGAGCAAACCGCGGTTGCGGATCAGGCTGGCGAGCATGGCGGAAGGGGTGGCAGGATATGGGGCGCTCATGCGTGCGGTGCGGGCGTGGCAAACGGGGAATTTTATCGTACGGCGGCACATTTCGCAGAAGCGTGCAGGATGCGTGACGCCTCGGCCGAACGGGTGTTTCGCTGCCGGACGTGGCGAGTCCAACCAACCCACGCCTACTTCGTCAACGCCATGAACAGCGCCGGCAGCTTCTCCGGCAGTCTCTGGATGTTGTCCACCACCGTGTACTGCCGTCCGAAGATGTCGGCGACGTAGTCGTCGGCCCTGGGGTCGAGGTTGATGCAGAAGGTGAAGATGCCCTGCTGGCCGAGTTCGCGCACGGCGCGGCGGGCGTCCTCGATGAGCAGGCGTTCGTCGGCGACGTCGACGTCGGCGGGCTGGCCATCGGTGAGTACCAGCAGCAGCTTCTTGTCGGCCTTCTGTCCTTCCAGGTAGTGGGCGGCGTGGCGGAGCGCCGCGCCCATGCGCGTGGACCAGCCGGCCTGCATGGCGGCGAGCCGCGCCTTCACTTCGTCGCCCCAGTGCTCGCGGTAGCCCTTGATGTGCAGGTAGCGCACGTCGTGGCGCGTGTTGGAATGGAAGCCGCCGATGGCGAAGGGGTCGCCCAGGTGCTCGATGGCCCAGGCGAGCAGCGATACCGCCTCCTGCGACAGCTCCAGCACGGTCTGTCCCGAGCCGGCGACGTTCTCGTTCAGCGACTGCGAGAGGTCGAGCAGGAGGCTCACCGCGACGTTGCGGCCGCTGGTGCGGTGGCTCATGTTGATGCGCGGGTCGGGGGTGGCGCCGCTCATGAAGTCGATGAGCGAGCGGATCGCCACGTCGAGGTCGAGCTCGCTGCCCTCCTCCTGATAGCGGATGCGCACCTTGTCCTGCGGCTTCAAGAGGTCGAGCATGCGCTTGAGCCGCTTGGCGAGCGCGGTATGCCTGGCGAGCAGGCGGTCGATGTCGGCGGGGTTGCCGCGCGGGTGCAGGTGTTCGTACAGGCTCACCCAGTCGGGACGGTAGGTCTGGCTGCCATAGTCCCATTCCGGATAGTGGCGCGGTGGCAGTGCCTGCAACTCGGATTCCTTTTTGAGCTGCTTGTCCGGATCGTCGAAGAATTCCTCGTCGTCACTGTCCTCGATGTACTGCCACAGGTGGCGGTTGTCGTCGCGGTAGTCGATGACGGTGTCGTCGAAGTGGATGCGGGCGGACTGGTCGCTCTGCAGGCGGGTGCGCGCCGAGAAGGCGAGCGCCAGGTCGGCGATTTCACGGGTGTTCGACGTGCCCTGCGCCATGATCTCGCGAAAGCGCCGGGCGAACTCGAGGATGTGCGGGTTGCCGTAGCCATGCGCGTCGTCGAGCAGGGCGCGCGACAGCATGGTGAGACGGTGGCGCAGGCAGGACGTGGTGTCGGGGTCGCAATCGGCCTCGCCCGGGTGCGGATGCAGGCCCAGGAAGATGCCACGCAGGCCGGGGTATTCACGACACAGCAGCGTGTCGATGCGGCAGTCCTCGAAAAATTCCACGCCCAGGCGCTGCAGCGGGCTGTAATTGTCGGCGATGATTGGCGTGCTCCAGCGGCGATGGCCGACCATGTGCGCGAGCACCGCACGATAGCGATCGATGCCGTGCACGCCGCCGCGGCTGTCGAACACGTCCGGCACCCGCATGCCGAGACGGTCGTAATACGGGATGGGCTTGCGCAGCGTGTCGAACGCGGTGGAGTACGGCACCAGCTGCCCGGCGTCCCGCCACAGGCCGCGCAGGTACAGGTCCAGCCTGCGCTCCACGTCGGCGAACAGTACGCCGTGGCGCTCGCGCTGCAGCACGGCGCGGGCGTCGGCGGATTGCAGCGTGAAGTATTCGGTCTGGCGCTCGGGATGCGTGCGGTAGTTGCGGATGCCGTATTCGACCCAGTTGCGCACGCCTGCCATGGATAGCTGGGCGAACAGGAACGGCGCCTGCTGGTAGAACCCGGGCAGCCCCGGACTCGGAAAAGTGGCGTGGTGGCCGTGGATCGAACGGGTGGTGCGCGCCATCAGATCCAGGGCGATGTCGAGGTAGCGTTCGAGCGGCTCCGGCGCAAGCAGACGCCGCGCGACCGGCGCCAGGGTCTGGATGAAGGGTGCGATCGCCTTGCCGTTGGGCGAGCGGTGCATCGCGTGGATGGCCTGCATCACCGGCGGCAGGGCCTCCTCGCCCAGCACCCTGGCCACCGAGGGCCACGCCTCGAGAAAGGCCAAAATGGGCTCGTCGCCGCGTCCCATGCGGCCGAGGAAGCGCGCCGCATCGAGGTAGGCCGACAGGCCCGCGCGCGTAAGCACCGCGAGCGCCTCGGCCATGGTGTCCTCGAACACCGCCTCGACGCTCGGGAAGCCGCTGCCGAGCTGCTTCCAGTACGCAGCCATCAGGGGATGCTGGTAGTCGGTGGTTTCGGTGTCGCGCATGGCCGGTCCTCTCGCCGCGTCCGCTTGCGGGAACGGGTTCAGGCAAACGTGGCGTCGATGGCGTGATCGAGGGTCTCGCGGATGTCGGCGTCGTCGGTGATCGGACGCACCAGCGCCATGCGACAGGCGTCGTGCGGGACCACGCCGTCCTTGATCAGGGTCGCCGCGTACACCAGCAGGCGCGTCGAGATGCCCTCGTCGAGCCCGTGGCCCTTGAGGCCGCGCGCGACGCCGCCGATCTTCACCAGCTTGCCGGCAAGCGCGGCGTCGAGCCCAGTCTCCCGCGCCAGGATGGTGGTTTCCAGCTCGGCGGCCGGATAGTCGAAATCGAAGGCGGCGAAGCGCTGCTTGGTGGACTGCTTGAGATCCTTCATCAGCGACTGGTAGCCGGGATTGTAGGAAATCACCAGCTGGAAATCGGGGTGCGCCGCAATGAGCTCGCCCTTCTTGTCGAGCGGCAGGGTACGGCGATGATCGGTGAGCGGATGGATCACCACGGTGGTGTCCTGGCGCGCCTCGACGATTTCATCCAGGTAGCAGATGGCGCCGATGCGCGCGGCGGTGGTGAGCGGGCCGTCGAGCCAGCGCGTGCCGCCGGATTCGAGCAGGTAGCGGCCGACCAGGTCGGAGGCGGTCATGTCCTCGTTGCAGGCGACGGTGATGAGGGGCTTGCCGAGTTTCCACGCCATGTACTCGACGAAACGCGACTTGCCGCAGCCCGTCGGGCCCTTCACCATCACCGGCAGACGGTTGCGGTAGGCGGCCTCGTACAGTGCCACTTCGTTGGCCTGTTGCTGGTAGTAGGGTTCCTTGCGAACCTTGTACTGTTCCGTATCGGTCATGGTTCTCTCGCCGGAAAGGAAAAAACCCCGCCGGAGCGGGGTTGCAGGAGCGATGCTCGCGGGCCGAACCGGTCGGCGCCCGGTTCGGCCCGCGAGCGCGCGTCCTAGCGGTGCACGCCCAGCTTCTCGCGCCAGCCGGGAAACAGCGTGTCGGCGTCGTTGGGGAAGGATTCGAAGGCGCGGGCGAATTCCTTGTGTTCCTTGGCCCACTCGATGGGATCGGCCTTGGCCTTCCAGCACTCGTAGGACTGGCGCAGCGAGATGGCGCCGGCGGCCGGCGAGTCGATGTGCCCGTAGGAGCCGCCGCCGGCGGTATTGATGACGTTGCCGTGGCCGAGGTTCTCGAAGAAGCCGGGCAGGCGCAGCGCGTTCATGCCGCCGGAGATGATCGGCGTCGTGGGCTTCATGCCGTACCACTTCTGGAAATAGACCGGACCCTGGCACTCGTCGCGCTCGATCATGTAGGCGATGACCTTGTCGCTGCCCTCGCCTTCCATCTTGCCGTAGCCCATGGTGCCGACGTGGATGCCGGAGGCGCCCTGCAGGCGGCTCATCTTCGCCAGCACGAATGCGGTGTAGCCGCGCTTGGCGCTGGGCGAGGTGACGGCGCCGTGGCCGGCGCGGTGGTAGTGCAGGTACTGGCCGGGGTACTGGCGGCGGGCGGTGGTGACCATGCCCGGGCCCCCGACGTAGCCGTCGACGAGGAAGGCCAGCTTGTCGGCGTCGGGACCGAACACCTCGAGCGCGTAGTCGGCGCGGGCGCACATCTCGTAGTGGTCGTCGGCGGTGATGTTCATGGAGAACAGCTTGGCCTGGCCGGTCTCGTCCTGGGCGCGCTTCATGGAATCGTAGACCAGGGGCAGCACCTTCTTGATCGGCGCGAACACCTGGTTGCCCTGCGGCTCGTCGTTCTTGATGAAGTCGCCGCCCAGCCAGAACTGGTAGGCGGCCTGGGCGAACGGCTCGGGACGCAGGCCGAGTTTCGGCTTGATGATGGTGCCGGCGATGTAGCCGCCGTCCTTGATCGGGCGGCCGAGGATGCGCCACAGGTCGGAGATGTCCCTGGACGGGCCGTCGAACATCTGGATGACGCGCTCGGGCACGTAGAAGTCGATCATCTTGGCGTGCTCGATGTCGCCCATGCCCTGGTTGTTGCCGATGGTGAGCGTGAGGAAGGACACCAGCATGAAGCGGCCGTCGGTGACGTTGCGGTCGAACAGGTCGAGCGGATAGGCGATCCGCATGTCCTCGCTGGCCTCGTCGATGTGATAGACGAGCGCATCGACGCCCTTGGTGAATTCGTCGGTGGTGCTGACCTCGACGTTGGTGCCGGTGGAGGACTCGGCGGCGAAGTGGGCGGCGGCCTCGAGATAGCCATGGCCGGCCTTCGGCTTCATCTTGTAGGCGACGAGAATGTGCTTGCCGCCCTTGATGAGGTCCTCTTCCTTGAGGGAGAGGTCGGCATAACGTGCGGATTGATCCATTGCATGACTCCGGAAGTGAAATATCGAAGACGGCGGGCGCGTGCCGCCCCGCGTCGCGGTTCGAAGGGACTATAGGCCGGTCTGTATATAAATGAAAGTTAAATGTTATGATCGATACCATAAGTAAAAACTTATGGATATATCATGCGCCGGCTGACGTTCAGACAGCTTCAGACCTTCGAGGCCGTTGCCCGCAATCTGTCGTTTTCGCGCGCGGCCGTGGAACTGCACATGTCGCAGCCGGCGGTGTCGATGCAGGTGCGCGTGCTGGAGACCATCGCCGGGCAGCCGCTGACCGAGCAGGTCGGCAAGAAGATCTTTCTCACCGAGGCCGGGCGCGAGATGTACCTCGCCAGCCAGGCGATCACCGCGCAGCTGGACGATCTCAAGGCGAACCTCGCCCAGTTGCGGGGCGCGGACGCGGGACGCCTGGACATCGGCGTGACGGCCACGGTGAACCCGGTCGCCACCGGCATTCTGGTGCGCTTTCGCCGGGCGCATCCCGGCATCGCCATCCAGCTCGACGTGTCGAACCGCGCCGCGGTACTCGATCTGCTCGCCAGCAACCGCATCGATCTCGCCATCATGGGCCAGGTGCCGGACGGGCTCGGCCTGGCGGCGACGTACTTCGAGGACAATCCGCTGGTGGTGATCGCGCCGCCCGGCCATCCGCTGGCGCGCGGGAGGCGCGTTGCCCTCGCGCGGCTCGCATCGGAGCCCTTCGTCGTGCGGGAATCCGGTTCCGGCACGCGCGCCGCGATGGAACGTTTTTTCGCGGCGCGCGGCTTCACGCTGCGGACGACGATGGCGCTGAGCAGCAACGAAGCGATCAAGCTCGCCGTGCAGGCGGGGCTCGGCCTGGGGATCCTCTCCCTGCAGACGCTGGAACTGGAACTGGAGCTCGAACGGCTCGCCGTCCTCGAAGTGGAGCACTTCCCGATCATGCGCCATTGGTACGTCGTGCATCGCGCGGACAAGCGCCTGTCGCCGGCGGCCCTGGCGTTCAAGAACTTCGTGCTCGATCCTTCCCAAGCGCGGGGCGCGGACGCGGGGACGAACGGGCCGGCGGCGGATCGCCCCGGGACGGACGCACGGTGCGACAATACCGTCTCCAATCCGCAGGACATGACCCGATGAAACCTCCAGCCATGACCGACCCCGCCCCCCAGCCCCTGAAACGCTGCGCGTGCGGCAGCCCGACGGAGAAATGTCCCGACCTGCCGCGCAGCATCGCCGCCGCCAAGGTGAAGCCGGCGAAGGCGCTGGTACTCGACGTCCGCCGCGAGGCGGATTTCGCCGCGTCGAACGAGATCATTCCCGGCGCATTCTGGAAGAACCCGGACAAGATCGACGCCTGGATCGGCGCCGTACCCAAGACGCACGACGTGGTGATCTACTGCGTGCGCGGCGGCGCGGTGTCGAACGAAGTCGTCGACCGCCTGCAGGCGGCGGGGGTGCGGGCACGCTTCATCGAGGGCGGACTGGAAGCCTACAAGGCCGCGGGGGGCGAGGTCGATCGCAAGTGACCCGCAATAACCATTCTCATATAGTGGTTGACTAAATTACTCGGGTATTCTATGGTATGTCCCATCGCTAATTTTCGATTGGGAGAGCAATCATGGAGCGCACCATCAACGGCAGGATCGTCGAGACCGATCCGGAAGGCTATCTGGTCAACCTGGAGGACTGGTCCGAGGAACTCGCCGCCGAACTCGCCCGGGAAGACAAGCTGGAACTGGCCGAAGACCACTGGAAGATCATCCACTACATGCGGAGCTTCTATGAGCAGAACGGCACCGCCCCCAACCTGCGCTTTCTGCAGAAAGGGCTGAAGGAGGAGTACGGCAGCGAGTGGGGCGAAAAGAAATTTCTCTTCGACCTGTTCCCGTTCGGCCCCGCCAAGCAGGCCGGCCGCTATGCCGGGACCCCCAAGCCCACTGGCTGCGTCTAGATTTGGATTTGGACCAAAAATAAGTATTGGTCTATATCATAATCAGCTTATGAAATGCCCCGCACGTGCGGGGCATTTTTTGGGGTATCCAGATTTGGCTGTGTTTGAAGGCTCATAGCCGCCCGGATTCCAGTAGCTCGATCAGTGTGTTTATGTCGGCCCCGTAGTTCTTCGGTGGCCCTGGCGGTTCGTGTGGGTGCTCGGCCCTCAGCGTGTTCTTCCTTGGCGTCAAAATCGCCTTTCCGAAGTGCCCCGGAGACAGTCCGTAGCCAATCGCATTGTCGGGTAGACCGTAGACCTCTTCTACCACAGCCAATTCCGGCTCACGCCTGCGCTCGAACTTCGGGCGACTGAGCTTGTGCTTGTGTGCGCCTTCGGTGAACAGTATCTTTGCTCGCAGTGCCTCGAACGAGTAGCCTCGGCCAAGCCGGTCCATCACCCGGATCAGGCTGTTCAGGCTCTCAGTATAGGCGTTCGTCACCGGGTGCTCGAAGTAGTTAAGGATGAAGGGCTGCCAGTTGGTGAAGGCCCGGATCAGGTCGTGGAAGGCGTCCCGCACCTCAGGCACCACGGCCTTGTTCCAAGCCTCGTAGGCCGCGATGGCGGCCTCGGGACTGGCTGACCCCTCATAGACGGCGTAGAAACCTTCCTTGAGCCTGTACGCAGCCCCCAGCTCGGGATAGTTCTTCGTCCAGCCATCGAGCAGCAGGGCTTCCTTGTCGTTCAGGTTACGTTCACGCTTTAGCAGCACGAACCTGTCGTGCATCAGGCCCCGGCGCTGCTTGGGCGTCAGTTGCTCCCGCAGGCTCTTCCTGACCTTCTCCACCGCGTCGTTCGCCATGCGAACGACGTGGAACTTGTCGATGACGATCCGGGCGTCAGGCAGCACGGCTTGGACGGCATCGCGGTACGGCGTCCACATATCCATCGCCACGTACTGCACCTCGGACTTCCCTTGCAGGTTGTAGAGGTAGTTCACCACCGTCTTCTTGTCTCGATTCGGGAGCATGTTGACGATGGTGTTGTTGCGGATGTTGCTGATGACGCAGCGCGGCTTGATGAGGTGGATTTCGTCGATGCCCATCCACTTCGGCGTCTCGAAGCGAAACTCCGCTTCCAGTTCGTTGATGTAGTCGCGGAAGATATTGCGGATGGTCTTCTCGTCCAAGCCGGTGTCGTCGGCGACGCTGGCGAAGGTGCGCTTCAAGCTCTGCTGACCGATCCAGCGCACAAGCCGGTCGGTCATCTCGCGCTTGGCGTTGACGGCGGGCGGCGCTTCCATGAAGGTCTTGCCGCAGGAGTGGCACCGCCAGCGGCGGGTGTCCATGTAGATCGCAAGGCGCTTGCCGTGGGTAGGCAGGTCGCGGATGACCTGCTCATTGCGCCCGTGGCCGATTAAGCGGTCAGAGCCGCAGACCGTGCAAGTAACGGGAGGGTTCGAGACTTCTGCGTAGACGTGATAGTCGTGGTCGGTTTCCTCGACCCGCTGCACTTTGAAGTCGGGCAGATTCAGGATGTTCGAGGGCATGGATCAAGCCCTGCCTTGTTTCGATATTATCTCGGCCCGACGATAGGCCCGGATGGATTCAATACCCGTTTGTAGCTCGAACGGCATGCAATCACCATCTGTTCATACCGTGATTGGCCGCTTTGCGGATCGCCTCGCGTGCATCGAGTGGCACGGGCGCGTTGTCTAGCACGAACAGGCTGTTTGACGCCGCCCGTGCAACATCGCTGCCGAAGTTCTCAGCGATCTGCTGGGCAAAGTTGTCGGCGTCGTGCCCGACGTACAGAAGCACGGCCTCACGTAAGCGAAACTGTCCGAGCATCGCGTCTACGGAGGCTTGTCGCACCAGTTGAAGCTCGGCTTGCAGATCGGCGATGAAACGATCCTGCCGTTGAATCTTCTCCGTCAGTGTTTCGAGTACCACGTCCTTGATCATTTTTCGTCAAGCCTTCACCACAGGAGTAAAGTCTGACCACTGTTCAATCCGGAAGGCACGAATGTCCCGCACCGACTTCGGAAACCACGCTCTGGCTCGCAGCGCTTGGATGGCAAGGAACAGGTTCGCCATGTTCTCGTCGTCGGTAACATACAAGCTGCCTTGCACACGACGAAAACCATGATCGGCAAGCACTGCACCGATTTCGGTGTAAGCCTGCGTCACGCCCTTAGGATGATGCTTCTCGGTATCAGCCACCACCAGATCAAAAGCCACTGCGTACATCAGTACGCCTCCGGGTCATCAGACAGGCGGGTCAGGCGGTACTCCGCCTTTTCGCCTGTCTCGACCATCGTGACCTCGATCATCCAGTCGCCATCATCCAACTGGCGGAGAGCTTGACCAACCTCGTACTTCGGACCGAACGGGCCGAAGCTCTTGATCTTGCCGACCGGTACGGACGGCGGTGAGACAACTGCATGCATGATGGTTCTCCCACAACAAAATCCGGTTTCATCCTAGCGCAACGAAGCGAGGAAGACAACAATGAAATCCGGTTTCACGCCAAGATGACGGAAGCCGGTTCAGACGCCGGAAACACACTCAAATCCGGATACTCATTTTTTGTTTCAGCATGACGCCAGCATCGAACCTCGCTGGACTGCGACCCGATCCGCTGTGACAAATTCATCCAGGGCTTACGTGAGGCACTGCGAGGCGCGCACACCCGATGGCCGAGCGGGAACAGGTCCAGCGAATCCCTGCTTTTCGGATTCCTCCATGCCTCGGTCATGCTGTGGTGCGGGGATGCAGGCCAGGCATTCGCCGGCGCGCTTCAGCGCATCGGTACGGCAGGCGCGCCAGCGGGCGGTCCCGGCAGCCGTACCGGCACTTTCTGGTAGCCCGCGGGCAGGGCGAACAGCTCCGCGTTGAGCGGTTCGGCGGAGAATTCGCGGAATTCGACGCTCGCTTTCGACGGCAGTTTGCGCGCAAGATTCGCCATCGGGCCATTGCCCTCGTGCCGCCCGGCGACCTCACCGCCGCACGGCAGCCCCTGCGGCGCGAGCCTGCGCAGGACTTCGCTCATCACCTGCGCATAGGCCGGTGCGATGCGCGCCACGGCGGGTACCGCGAGAAAGAATCCCGGCCGCGTCGCCGCCTCGACCAGTTCGCGCACGGCCGCCTGCTCGGACACGCCCTGCGCGAGCCAGATGCGACCGCTGAGGTGGAAGACCGTCTCCTCGTTGCCCAGGCGCGTCGGCACGCTGGCTTCGAGTGCGTGCTCGCGGCAGGTCCAGCTCCGCAGCGGCCGGGTGGCGCCGGTCGGCTCGAAGCTCAGCTTGAGGCGGCCGGCCGGCGCGCTGGCCTCGGTGGCGGCGTCGAGCACGGCGAGGTCGTGCACTTCGGCGGTGCGCGTGAAATGATCGACGATCATCGCCTGACGCGTGGCGAGGTCGAACAAATGGGTGATGGCGCGGCCGCGGTCGGTGAAGTCGCGCCGCACCGTCGTGCCGCGCACCCAGACGCGCTCCTGGCTCGACAGCGGGGTGCCGAAGGCATCGATCACGCTGTGGCCGGCGAGCGCGAGATCGGCGCGCACCGGCATCGCCGCGAAGGTCAGGACGGCGGCAAGCGCGAGTCCGCGAACAGGGGTCATGTCTTGCCTTCGTGTCGGGTTTCGTCAAGCCCCAGGCGCTGGTAGACGCGCAGGAGCGGCTTCGGCGCCCACCAGTTGAGCCAGCCCATCAGCCGCAGGGTGGAGGGCACCAGCAGCATGCGCACCAGTGTCGCATCGACCACGACCGATAGCAACAGACCCAGGCCGATCGCCTTGATGAACACCACTTCACCCAGGGCGAACGCACCCAGGACCACCCCGATCAGCAGCGCCGCGTTGGTGATGATCGGCCCGCTGCGCTGCATGCCTGTGGACACCGACTTCAGGCTGTCGCCGCGCGTGGCGTCGCACATTTCCTTCACCCGCGACAGCAGGAACACCTCGTAGTCGATCGACAGGCCGAACGCGGCGGCAAAGATCAGCACCAGGATCGTGCCGTCGAGCGCGCCCTGCGCGGTGAAGCCGAGCCAGCTGGACAGGTTGCCGTCCTGGATGATCCACACCAGCGCACCGAAGGTGGCCGACAGCGACAGGAGATTGGTCAGCACGACCTTGACCGGCACCAGGATGCTGCCCAGCATGAGGAAAAGCAGCACGAAGATGACGACGACGATGGCGAGCACCACGCGCGGCACGCCTTCATGCAGCGCCTGCAGATAGTCGAGGTGGAACGCCGGAAAGCCGCCCACCGCCACCTCGCGCAGCGCGCCATCGACGGGCAGCGCACGGATGCGCTCGACCAGCGCGCGCGCCTGCGGCGAGGCCGGGTCGGGACGGTACTGGACGTGGATCAGCGTGGTGTCGCCCCGGCTGTGCGTCTCCAGCGCGGTCTGTGCCGGCGGGAAAGCCTCGGGATGCCGGTAGAGCATTTGGTAGTCGGCGAGCGTGAGCGCCGCATCCAGGCTCATCAGGCCGGTGACGCGCGTCACGCCCGGCAGGCTGCCGAGCAGCCCGTGCAGCCGGTGCAGCGCGGCCAGACTGGCGGGATCGGTGAGCGGCGCGCGCGTGGTGACGACGACGAGGATGGGACTCAGCTCGCTGAGCTCGAAATCGGCGGCGAGGATGTCCTGCACCTGCCGGCTTTCCGCCGACGGCGGCAGCGAACGCGCGTCGGCCGGGCCGATCTGCAGATTGCGCACCGGCCAGGCGAGCACCAGGAGAATCGCCAGCGAACCGAGCAGCACCAGCCGCGCGTGGCGCATGACGAAATGGCTGAAGCGATACCAGCGGCCGCTCTCACCCATGTCCGCCGGGTGGCGCACGAGAAACGGCGGCACCCAGCGGTTGACGCGCTGCCCGAGCAGCGCCAGCAGCGCGGGCAGCAGCAGGATCGTCGCCATCATCGCGGTGGCGACGGAAATGCCGCCGGCGAGCCCCATGTTGTGGAAGAAGCGCTGCGGCAGCAGGAACAGGCAGAACAGGCTGCTCGCCACGGTGAGCCCGCTGAACATCAGGGTGCGCCCCGCGGTGGCCAGCGTGACGCGCAGCGCGACGTCCACCGGCTTGCCGAGCGCGAGTTCCTCGCGGAAACGCGACACCATGAAAAGGCTGTAATCGACGGCCAGGCCCAACCCCAGCATGGTGACGACGTTGGGCGCGTACACGCTGATCTCCGTCGTCCAGGTGGCGAGCTTCATCCAGGCCATGCTGCTGGCGATGGTCGCCGCGCCGACGACGAGCGGCAGCAGTGCGGCCACCGCGGAGCGGAACACCAGCACCAGCAGCCCCGCCAGCAGGACGAAGCTCGTGCTCTCGGCGATGCGCAGGTCGCGGTCGAGCTGTTCGCGCACGTCGACGTAGACCGCCAGCTCGCCACCCAGGCGCAGCTGCAGCGCATCGCTCGCCAGCGCGGCGCGCAATTGCCGGTAGGCGGCGACGCCTTCGTCGCGGCCGCGGGCGAGATGCACGAGGGCGTAGGTCTGGCGCCCGTCGCGCGATTTCAGGCGCGCATCGCCCGTGGTGTAGTAGGTGTGCGCCGCCCGCACCGCATCGAGGCCGACGAGCGGCGCCAGCGCCGCCTCCACCGCCGCGCGATAGTCGGGGTGCTCCACGTCCTGCGGTCCGCCGGCGCGGCGCGGACTGAACATCACCACCACCGGCGCCTCGTCGTGGCCCAGCGCGTCCCGCAGGAGGGTATCCACCCGCGCCGAGCCCGACGCCGGCGCGTGCCAGCCCGGATCGAGCGTCAGCCGCGCGTTGATGTCATGACCGAACGCGACGGCGAACAGGGTCCACGCCACGGCGACCGCGAGGAACGTCCAAGGCATGCGTACCACCCAGCGCGCCAGCGTCGTGAACATGGCCCCGTCCCCTCAGCGCGCCGCCATGCGGCGCTCCGCCTCGCGCGCCACCGCGTCCAGGCGCAGGCGAATCTCCTGCTGCACGTAGCCGTCGGTGAGGGCCGGAGGCGGCGGCAACAGCGGCACGACGTGGGCGCGGTAGACGAGACGCACCGGACGACGGCTGCCCTCGATGCGCCATTCGCCGCGCAGCGACGTGACCCAGCCGGACACCGAGCGAAAGCCGATCCAGGCGGGTGGACGCTCGTCCATCGCCAGCACCACGTGGTCCGGCAACACCAGCGCCAGCAGGCCACCCTCGCCCTTCTGTTCGATCAGGCGCGGCCGCGCCCGCGGCGCGGACACCACGCGCGACAGGGTCATGCCCGGCACGAACCGCGCCAGGCGATCGTAATCGGTGAGCGTCGCCCACACCACTTCGGCATCGGCATCGACCAGCGCTACCGCCTGGATGCGCACGCCGCCGAGTCCGATGTCGGTGGCGACGCTGGTGCGCGCCAGCGCCGCCGCCGGCAGCCACGCCACGAGGACCAGCAGGGTTCTGTATGTGTTCACGGCGCGTCTCCGCATCCCGAGGCCGGTTTCGCCTGCAGTTTCCTCCATCCAGAACAAAAGGCAAGCCAGGCCGGATTCGTCACGCTGGAAAAGCCACACTGGAAAAGTTGCCATCCAGACCCTGAACTCCTAGAATGCATGCACAAAAACGCTCGGGAGACAACACCCATGGATATGCGACGCTTCGAAGCCCAGCATGCCGCCATCCAGCGCGGAATCGACGACTTGCGCACGCTCTCCAAACAGGGCGTCAGCGAAAACGCGGCCGAAATCGCGCGCCTGGTGGTCAGCATCAGCTCCACCATAAAATTGCACCTGGCAGGTGAGGATCGCATGCTCTATCCCGCTGCGCTGCGCGCGGGCGATGCCGCGCTGGTGCGCCTGGCGCAGCGCTACCAGGAGGACATGGGTCCGCTCGCCGCGGAATTCGAGGCGTTCGTGCGCCGCTGGAACACGGCGCAGCCGGTGCGCCAGCAGGCAGAGAACTTCCGTCGCGAAGCCAACACGGTGCTTCGCCTGTTGTGGGAGCGCATGCAGCGCGAAGACAACGAATTCTATCCCCGCATGAAGGAATTGAAGGTCGATTGAGTCCGGCGCGGCGAGGGCTCGCCGCGCGCATCCCGGGTCCGCACGCCTAGCGCGGCACGCAGTACGACGGATACGGCAGGTGCGCCGCCGCAGGGCGTTCCAGCGCGCGGTACCGGCCGCCGGAAAACCGCGCGCAGTCGCGTGCCAGGCCCGCCGCGATCACCGCCGCACCGATGTCCTGCCCATCGACGAAGCAGGTGCCGACGACGCGGTCCTTCGAGCGCGTGCCGTCGAGCTGGCAGCTGAGTTCGCGGCCCTGTGCCAGCTGCCGGAGGAAACGGGTGGCCTCGGCGCCGCCCGTTTCGTGACGTTCCGGCGCGGCCACGCCCTGCAGGCGAACCTTGACGATTTTGCCGGAGGCCTTCAGATGAACGGTGTCGCCGTCGACGACGTGGGCAATCCCGGTGACGGGTACGGCCGTGCGCGCGAAGGCGGGTACGGCGACGAGCGCCGCGCTCAGCAACAATAATCCGGGGATCAGCAATTTCACGGCGGGTCCTTGTAGCCTGGAACAACGCGGTTGCGCAACGGCGGCCCCAGGCGTACGGCGCCTGGGCACGGGCCTGCAATCCGTTCGCGCGGGTCCGGAGCGGAATTGCCGCCCTACCGCTCCGAGCCGGGCGCGCCGACGCGCAGGATGCGCATGGCGTTGGTGCCGCCCAGCACGCCGGCGAGATCGCCTTCGGTGACGATCACCAGGTCGCCCTCGCGTACTGCGCCGTGCTGCACGAGCCGGCTCAATGCCTCGCGGTTGGCCGCGGCGTGGTCGGCGGCGGTGACGTCGAAGTCGACCGGATACACGCCGCGATAGAGCGCCACCCTGCGGCGCGTTTCGGCGTGGCGCGTCAAGGCGTAGATCGGGATGCCCGAACTGATGCGCGACATCCACAGCGGCGTCGCGCCCGACTCGGTGAGCGCCGCGATCGCCTTCACGCCGAGATGGTTGGCGGTGTACATCGCGGCCTTGGCGATTGCTTCGTCCACACGGTGAAAGCAGATCCGGCGGCGGAATTCGGCCGGATTGGCGGCGCGCTGGCGCTCGGCGCCGCGGCAGATGCGGTCCATCGCCTCGACCACCTTGGCCGGATACCTGCCGATGGCGGTCTCGGCCGACAGCATGACGGCATCGGTGCCGTCGATCACCGCGTTGGCCACGTCGAACACCTCCGCGCGCGTGGGGATGGGGTTCTCGACCATCGACTGCATCATCTGCGTGGCGGTGATGACCACGCGGTCGAGGCTGCGCGCCACCTGAATGATGCGCTTCTGCACCGCGGGCAGCTCGGCGTCGCCGATCTCCACGCCCAGGTCGCCGCGCGCGATCATGACGACGTCGGCTGCTTCCACGATGCCCTCGAGGTTGGCCACCGCCTCGGCACGCTCGATCTTGGCCACGATGCCGGCGTCGCCGCCCGCGGCATGCAGCAATTCACGCGCCTCGTGGACATCCGCGACCGAACGTGGAAAGGAGACCGCGAGGTAATCGGCGCGCAGGGCCGCGGCGACCCCGATGTCGGCGCGGTCCTTGTCGGTGAGCGCGTCGGCGGAGAGACCGCCGCCCTGGCGATTGATCCCCTTGTTGTCGGACAGCGCGCCGCCGGTGACCACGCGGCATTCGATCCGCGTGCCCGCGACGTCCATGACCTCGAGCACGATGAGGCCGTCGTCCAGGAGCAGGATGTCGCCGCGCGTGACCTCGGCGGGTAGCTGCGGGTAGCTGATGCCGACGTGCTCGCGGCTCCCCGCGTCGGCGGGCAGCGCGGCGTCGAGAACGAAACGGGCGCCGGCCGCGAGGTCGATGCTGCCGTCGCGGAAGCGCTCGATGCGGATCTTCGGGCCCTGCAGGTCGACCAGCACGGCGACCTCGCGCCCCAGGGCGCGCGCGCGCTCGCGCACCCTGTGTGCGCGCGCGACGTGCTCCTGCTGCGTGCCGTGGGAGAAATTCAGGCGCACCACGTCGACACCGGCCCGAATGAGGTCGTCCAGCGCCGCGGGGGCGTCGGTCGCGGGGCCGAGGGTGGCGACGATCTTGGTTCTGCGCATGATGGAGGAGAGCACCTCTCGAATGAAAAATGGGAACCACCGCGACGGGACGGCGCCGGGTGGGCGGGACGGCGCGGGTAACGAGGCCGGCCGCGCGGCGGGCGGGGCGGGGCATGCCCGGCCCCGGATCACGGCAATGCAGGCCGCCGCCCCGCGCGGGGCGGGCCACGCCGGCCTCAGGCGTGGAAACGCGTCGTGCGACTCAGATTTTCCGGCGCAGCTTCTCGATCGTTGCCAGCTGGGCGATGGCCTGGGCGAGTTCGAGTTGCGCCTTGGCATAGTCGAGACTCGCCGCGCGGTTTTTCATCGCGCCCTCGGCGGCGCGCTTGGCTTCGAGTGCCTTCGTCTCGTCGAGATCGCCGCCCCGAATCGCGGTGTCGGAGAGAATGGTGACGACGTGCGGCTGCACCTCGAGAATGCCGCCCGAAACGTAGATTATCACCTCCTCCGCCTGATTCGGCAGCTTCATGCGTACCGTACCCGGCTTGAGCGTGGTGAGAAGTGGCGTATGACGCGGATGAATGCCGAGCTCGCCGCGCTGGCCGGGGGCGATCACCACTTCGGCAGCGCCGGAGTAGAGCGCTTCCTCGGCGCTGACGATGTCGACGTGGATGGTCATGGCCATATGTCGGGAACCTCGTATCTAGGGACAGGATCCAGGGATCGGGAGATTTCGTGCGGAGCGGCCGCATTCATGGATTCGCCGGCCGCGGCAACGCCACCCGCACCCTGCCCCGTCAACCATTACTGAATCGCCTTTGCCTTCTCCACCGCTTCCTCGATGCCGCCGACCATGTAGAAGGCCTGCTCCGGCAGATGGTCGTATTCGCCCTCGACGATCGCCTTGAAGCCGGCGATGGTCTCCTTCAGCGTGACGTACTTGCCGGGCGCGCCGGTGAACACTTCGGCGACGAAGAAGGGCTGCGACAGGAAGCGCTGGATCTTGCGCGCGCGCGACACGGTGAGCTTGTCTTCCGGCGACAGTTCGTCCATGCCCAGGATCGCGATGATGTCGCGCAGCTCCTTGTACTTCTGCAGCGTGCCCTGCACCGCGCGTGCGACGTTGTAGTGCTCGTCGCCGACGACCTGCGGATCGAGGATGCGCGAGGTGGAGTCGAGCGGGTCCACCGCTGGGTAGATGCCGAGCTCGGCCACCTGGCGGCTGAGCACGAGGGTGGCGTCGAGGTGGGCGAAGGTGGTCGCGGGAGACGGGTCGGTGAGGTCGTCCGCCGGCACGTACACCGCCTGGAACGAGGTGATCGAGCCGGTACGCGTGGAGGTGATGCGCTCCTGCAGGCGGCCCATCTCGTCGGCCAGCGTCGGCTGGTAGCCCACCGCGGACGGCATGCGGCCGAGCAGCGCCGACACTTCGGTGCCGGCCAGGGTGTAGCGGTAGATGTTGTCGACGAACAGCAGCACGTCGCGGCCTTCGTCACGGAAATACTCGGCCATGGTCAGGCCGGTGAGCGCGACGCGCAGGCGGTTGCCCGGCGGCTCGTTCATCTGGCCGTACACCAGGGCGACCTTGTCGAGCACGCCGCCTTCCTTCATCTCGTGGTAGAAGTCGTTGCCCTCGCGGGTGCGCTCGCCGACGCCGGCGAACACCGAGAAACCCGAGTGCTGGACGGCGATGTTGCGGATCAGCTCCATCAGCGTCACCGTCTTGCCCACGCCGGCGCCGCCGAACAGGCCGACCTTGCCGCCCTTGGCGATCGGCATGATGAGGTCGATGACCTTGATGCCGGTTTCGAGAATCTCCACCGAGGCGGCCTGATCGGCATACGCCGGGGCCTTGCGGTGGATCGGCATCGTCGTTTCGGCGTCGACCGGGCCGGCTTCGTCGACGGGCTCGCCGAGCACGTTCATGATGCGGCCGAGGGTGGCCTGGCCCACCGGCACCATGATGGGGTTGCCGGTGGCGAGCACCTCCATGCCGCGCCTGAGGCCATCGGTCGAGCCCATGGCAATGGTGCGCACCACGCCGTCGCCGAGCTGCTGCTGGACTTCGAAGGTCAGCTCGGGCGCCTGCATCTTCAACGCTTCCATCACGCGGGGCATGGCGCCACGCGGAAATTCCACGTCCACCACCGCGCCGATGATCTGAACGATTTTTCCGTTGCTCATGTTGCTTTCCTGATCAATTTTGAATTCTGTACGTGGACTCGCGGCGGCGCGACGTCAAACCGCCGCCGCGGGGTACGATCTGGTCTCGCCCTATCGTCCCTCACGGCGTCACACCGCCGCCGCGGGGTGCGATCTGGTCTCCCCATAACATTCGCTGTGCTCATGTGAGTCTCGCCCTATCGTCCCTCACGGCGTCACACCGCCGCCGCACCGGCGACGATCTCCGAGAGTTCCTTGGTGATCGCGGCCTGGCGGGTCTTGTTGTAGATGAGCTTCAGCTCGTCGATGACGTCCTTGGCGTTGTCGGAGGCGGCCTTCATCGCCACCATGCGGGCGGACTGTTCGCACGCGATGTTCTCGGCGACGGCCTGGTATACCAGCGACTCGATGTAGCGCTTGAGCATCGCGTCGACCACGACCTGGGCGTCGGGTTCGTAAAGATAGTCCCAGTAGGTCTTCAGGCTCGGCTCATCGTCTGCGGCCTGTTTCGGCAGGGGCAGCAGCTGCGTCAGCGTCGGCGCCTGCTTCATGGTGTTGACGAAGCGGTTGTAGACGACGTAGAGCGCGTCGATACGGCCGTCCAGATAGGCGTCCAGCATGATCTTGACGGGACCGATCAGCGACTCCAGCCGCGGCGCATCGCCGATGCCCGTGAAGTGCGACACGACGTTGGCGCCGATGCGCTGCATGAAGCCCAGGCCCTTGTTGCCGATGGCGGTGACGTCGACCTCGACCCCGGCGGCGTGCCATTCCTTCAACTGGTTCGCCACCAGGCGCAGGGCATTGGTGTTCAGGCCGCCGCACAGGCCCTTGTCCGTGGTGACGAGGACGAGGCCCACGCGGCGCACGTTCTCGCGCGCGACCACGAAGGGATGCTTGTACTCCGTATGCGCATGGGCGAGGTGCGTCGCGACGTTGGCGATCTTTTCGGCGTAGGGGCGCGCCGCCTTCATGCGCTCCTGCGCACGGCGCATCTTGGACGCCGCGACCATTTCCATGGCCTTGGTGATCTTGCGCGTGTTTTCCACGCTCTTGATCTGGGTCCGTATTTCTTTTCCGGCTGCCATGCTGGCTCCTCAGTGCGCGCTCAGTAGACGCCGCTCTTCGCGAATTCGTCGACCGCGTCGGTGAGCGCCTTCTCGGTGTCGTCGTCGAGGTCACCCGTGGTCTCGATCCGCTCCAGCAGGGCGCCGTGCTTCGACTTGACGAAGGCCTGCAGCGCGGCCTCGAAGGCGAGGATCCGGCCCACCTCGACGTCGTCCATGTAGCCCTTGTTGACGGCGAACAGGGTGAGCGCCATCTGCGACACCGACATCGGCGAATACTGGGGCTGTTTCATGAGTTCGGTGACGCGGCGGCCGCGCTCGAGCTGCTTGCGGGTGGCCTCGTCGAGGTCGGAGGCGAACTGCGCGAAGGCCGCCAGTTCGCGGTACTGCGCCAGCGCCAGGCGCACGCCGCCGCCGAGTTTCTTGATCACCCTGGTCTGCGCGGCGCCGCCGACGCGCGACACCGACAATCCGGCGTTGATCGCGGGACGGATGCCGGCGTTGAAGAGATCGGTTTCCAGGAAGATCTGGCCGTCGGTGATCGAGATCACGTTGGTCGGCACGAAGGCGGACACGTCGCCCGCCTGCGTTTCGATGATCGGCAGCGCGGTGAGCGAACCGGTCCGCCCCTTGACCGTGCCGCCGGTGTGCTTCTCGACGTACTCGGCGCTGACGCGCGCGGCGCGCTCCAGCAGGCGCGAATGCAGGTAGAACACGTCGCCCGGATAGGCTTCGCGGCCCGGCGGACGGCGCAGCAGCAGGGAAACCTGGCGATAGGCCCAGGCCTGCTTGGTGAGGTCGTCATAGACGATCAGCGCGTCTTCGCCGTTGTCGCGGAAGAACTCGCCCATGGTGCAGCCGGCGTACGGCGCGATGTACTGCATGGCGGCGGCGTCGGACGCGGTGGCGGCGACCACGATGGTGTGCGCCATGGCGCCGTGCGCTTCCAGCTTGCGCACCACGTTGGCGATCGACGACGCCTTCTGGCCGACGGCGACGTAGATGCACTTCACGCCGGTGCCCTTCTGGTTGATGATCGCGTCGATGGCGACGGCGCTCTTGCCGGTCTGGCGGTCGCCGATGATCAGCTCGCGCTGACCGCGGCCGATCGGCACCATGGCGTCGATCGACTTCAGGCCGGTCTGGACCGGCTGGTCGACCGATTTGCGATCGATCACGCCCGGCGCGATGCGCTCGATGGGCATGGTGGCGTCGGCCTGGATCGGCCCGTTGCCGTCGATCGGCTGGCCCAGCGCGTTGACGACGCGCCCGAGCAGCGCGCGCCCCACCGGCACCTCCAGGATGCGGCCGGTGCACTTGGCGACGTCGCCTTCCTTGATGTGTTCGTAATCGCCCAGGATGACCGCGCCGACCGAGTCGCGCTCGAGGTTCAGGGCGACCGCGAAGGTGTTGTCGGGCAACTCGATCATTTCGCCCGACATGGCGTCGGACAGGCCGTGGATGCGCACGATGCCGTCGGTGACCGAGACGATGGTGCCCTGGGTGCGCAGCTCGCTGGAGGCGGCCAGATTTTCGATCCTGGCCTTGATCAGTTCGCTGATTTCGCTTGGATTCAATTGCATGTCTGTTCTCCGAACCGTGAGGTTCCGACAAATGTTTGGGTTGGTTGCGCGGCTTCGTTCAGTCGTGCAGCGCGAAGGCCATGCGCTGCAGCCGGCCTTTCACCGAGCCGTCGATCACCTGGTCGCCGATGGCGATCACGACACCGCCGATGAGGTCGGGATCGACCACCTCCTTGGCGCTCACCGTGCGCTGGAATTTCGCCTCCAGCGCGCCGACCAGTTCCGCGGCCTGTTGCGGCGTGAGCGGTTGCGCGCCGGTGATGACGGCTTCGAGCGTGCCTTCGGCCTCCGCACGCAGCGCGTCGAAGCGCGACGCGATCGCCGGCAGCAGCGCAAGGCGGTCGTTCTCCGCCAGGACATGGACGAAATTGGCGCCGCGTGCGCCGAGCCCGTCGCCGGCCACCTCGATGAGGAGCGCGGCGACACGCGCCGCGTCCACCACCGGGTCGGCGATCAGACGTGCCATCTGCGGGTCGGCCGCGATGGCGGCGAGCGCCTGCAGCCGCTGCGACCAGGTGGCCAGGTCGCTCTCTTCCCGCGCCAGGCGGAACACCGCTTCGGCGTAGGGGCGCGCCAGGGTAGACAGTTCACTCATGGCTTACAGCTCGGCTTTCAACTGGCCGAGGAGGTCGGCATGGGTATGCGCGTCGACTTCGCGGCGCAGGATTTTTTCCGCGCCAGCCACCGCCAGGGCGGCCACCTGTTCGCGCAGCGCCTCGCGCGCGCGATTGGCTTCCTGCGCGATGTTGGCCTGCGCCGCCAGCAGCTGGCGGTCGCCTTCGAGCTTCGCCGCCTGCTTGGCTTCCTCGATGATCTGCGCGGCGCGTTTCTCGGCCTGGCCGATCACCTCGGCGGCCTGCGCCTTGGCATCGCGCAGGTGGTCGCCTGCCTTGCGCGAAGCGAGTTCGAGCTCGTGGCGGCCGCGGTCGGCCATCGCCAGGCCGTCGGCGATACGCTTCTTGCGCGCCTCCAGTGCATTCATGATCGGCGGCCACACGAACCGCATGCAGAACCACACGAAGAGGATGAAGGTGAGGGTCTGGCCGATCAAAGTTGCGTTGAAGTTCATGTCCGCACCTTATCAATGACGGGGGTTAGAAAAATTCCGAGGCAACCCGCGACTCAACCGGCAACGGCGAACAGCACGTACATGGCCAGACCCACGGCGATCATCGGCACCGCGTCGACCAGGCCCATGACGATGAAGAACTGGGTGCGCAGCATGGGGATCAGCTCGGGCTGGCGTGCGGCGCCCTCGAGAAAGCGGCCGCCGAGGATGCCGATGCCGACCGCGGCGCCGAGCGCGCCCAGGCCCATCATCAGCGCACCTGCGATGTACAGCACGGCTTGAGTCATTTCCATTTGTAGCTCCTGAGAAGTTGGATGATTGAAGGTCGATAAGGGAAAAACGGCAGCGGCGGTCAATGATGCTCGGCGTGCGCCATGTCCAGATAGACGATGGTGAGCGTCATGAAGATGAAGGCCTGCAGGGTGATGATGAGGATGTGGAACACCGCCCACGCCCACTGCAGGACGCCGCCGAACAGGCCGAGGATCCAGCCGCCGCCGAACATCAGCGCGATCAGGATGAAGATCATCTCGCCGGCGTACATGTTGCCGAACAGGCGCAGCGACAGCGAGATCGGCTTGGCGATGAGGCCGACGCCCTCGAGCAGGAGGTTGACCGGGAAGAGGAACTTGGGGAAGGGCTGGAATGCGAGTTCGGAGAAGAAGCCACCGGCGCCCTTCATCTTCACGCTGTAATAGAGCACCAGCGCGAACACCGACAGCGCCAGCCCGAAGGTGACGTTGGGGTCGGTCGACGCCACGATCTTGAGATAGGGCACGCCGGCCAGCGACGCCAGCCACGGCACCCAGTCGACCGGCAGGAGATCCAGCAGGTTCATCAGGAACACCCAGATGAACACGGTCAGCGCGAGCGGCGCGACCAGCGCGTTGCGGTAGGAGAACGAGCCGCGCACCGAATTGTCGATGAACTCGATGACCCACTCGACGAAGTTCAGCAGGCCCGACGGCACGTCGCTGGTGGCTTTTTTCGCGGCGCGGTAGAAGAGAACGAGGAACAGCAGGCCGAGTCCGGTGGAGAACAGCATGCTGTCGACGTTGATCGACCAGAAGCCCATGGCCTGGATTTCTTCCACGCCGTGCGCGAAGGTCCAGGTGGGTGCGGCAAGCACTTCGCCGTCGTGGCGTTCGAAACCGGCGGGGAGCTTGCCGTAGGTGAGATTCTGCAGGTGATGCTTGATGTATTCGCCCGAAGACGCGTAATCCGAGGCCATGGTGGAAACGATTCGAAAGTAGGTTTTGAATGGATGCCCGCGGCACCCATGCAGAACCGACCTGTCACTGCCGCCTTGAATCGGCCGCTCGCCGCACGCAGCGAACCGAGCTCCAATCCAGGGCGCGAGCCCTGCACATCAGTCGCGGCCCATCGCCGCGAGCCAGCCGAACTGCGCCAGCACGAGACCCAGCAGCACGGGCAGCGGCGCCAGGTCCAGCAGCGCGAGTCCTCCGTACAGCAGCGCGACCAGCAGCAATCCGCGTTCGACGCCGGCACGGATGAACACGCGCAACAGCCGGTGCCGATCCCATTCCGGGTGCCGCCTCGACTGTCCCTCGCGCCACACCAGCACCAGCGTCAGCGCCAGCGCCGTCAGCGCACCGTAGAACAGGGCCGCGCCCACCACGGCACCCGCACCGACGCCGCCGACCGCCGGCAGCACCAGGACGAGCGCCGCCTGCGCCAGCGCAACCCGACGCACAGCGGAAGGAGCCCCGAAAAACATTAACTTTAGATTATATAAAAATTAGGAGCCTCTATGCAATCATCAAGGGGCTTGATGATGAATTTCATGATGTACTGATGTTGCGGCGTGTCCACGGGGTGCGCCCGCCGGTCGCTCAAAGGCGGATGCCGAGGCGCGACAGCAGGCCTTCGAGTTCGTCCGCACTGGCGAAGCGCAGGGTGAGGCGGCCGCCACCGCCGCGCGTGGTCGCCACGTGCGCGCGCATGCCGAGCGCATCGGACACGGCTTCCTCCAGGCGCAGGACGTCGCGCGACACCGGTGCTTTCGTGGCCGCGGCGGCCACCGGGTCCTTCAGGCGCGCGACCCGGCGCTCGACCTCGCGCACCGACAGGCCGCGCGTCTCCACCTCGTGCGCCAGCTCGCGCTGCTGTGGCGCCGTCAGCGGCAACAGCGCACGCGCGTGCCCCATTTCGATGAGGCCGGCGGTGAGCATGTCCTGTACCGGGCGCGACAGGTTCAGCAGACGCAACAGGTTGGACACCGCCGCGCGCGACTTGCCGACCGCCTGCGCCACGGCGTCGTGGGTCATGCCGAATTCCTGGATCAGGCGCTGCAGCCCGTGCGCTTCGTCGATGGCGTTCAGATCCTCGCGCTGGATGTTCTCGATCAGCGCCATCGCCGCCACCGCGTCGTCGGCGACCTCGCGCAGCAGCACCGGCACCTCGGCGAGCCCCGCCAGCTGCGCCGCGCGCCAGCGCCGCTCGCCGGCGATGATCTCGTAGCCGCCGGCGGCTTCGCGCGCGAGGATCGGCTGCATCAGGCCCTGTGAGCGGATCGAGTCGGCCAGTTCCTGCAGCGATTCGCTGTCCATCTGGGTGCGCGGCTGGTATTTGCCGGGCACCAGCAGCGCCACCGCCATCATGCGCAGGTCGCCCTGGGGCGGCGCGGCGCTGTCGTCGCCGGAAAGCAGCGCGTCGAGCCCCCGCCCGAGTCCTTTAGGCTTCACCATGTCGTTCCTCCCTTGCAGTCAGGCCGGCGCGTGCCAGCGTTTCCCGGGCCAGCTCCAGGTAGGCTTTCGCGCCCTTGCACTGGCGGTCGTAGGCCAGCACCGGCAGGCCATGGCTGGGTGCCTCGGCAAGCCGCACGTTGCGCGGAATCACCGTGTCGTACACCTTGTCGCCGAAGTGCGTCTTGAGTTCCTCCGACACTTGCTGCGCCAGCGTGCTGCGCGGGTCGAACATGACGCGCAGCAGGCCCTCGATGCGGATGGACGGGTTCAGGCGCTGCTTCACTTTCCTGATGGTGGCGACCAGATCGGTCAGCCCCTCCAGCGCGTAATATTCGCACTGCATGGGAATCAACACGGACTGCGCGGCAGCGAAGGCGTTGACGGTCAACAGATTGAGCGTCGGCGGACAATCCATCAGGATGAAATCGTAGTCGTCGGCGACCTGCGCCAGCGCCCGCTTCAGGCGCAGGTCGCGGCGTTCCAGATTGACGAGGTCGATTTCCGCGCCGGCGAGCTCGCGATTGGCGGGAATGACGTCGAACTGCCCGGGTGCGGAACGCATGCGCGCGTCGCGCACCGTGACCTGGTCCAGCAGGATCTGGTACACCGTCGGCAGCGCGGTGCGCTTCTGGATGCCCGCGCCCATGGTCGCGTTGCCCTGCGGGTCGAGATCGGCGAGCAGCACGCGCTGGCCGAGCTCGGCGAGCGCGGCGGCGAGATTCACGGCGGTGGTGGTCTTGCCGACGCCTCCCTTCTGGTTGGCGATGGCGATGATCTTGGTCATGCGTCGAGCTCCAGAACGATGAGGTGGCGCTTCGCATCGAGGCCCGGAACGACGACGTCGTGGTCAGCGCTCACTCTCACGTCTGGCGGCAACAGCGCGATCTCTCCGTGTGGATACAGGCCCTTCATCGCCAGCCACCGACCACCCGGTGCGAGGAGATGGCGGGTCAGCGTGACGAATTCCGCAAGGTCGGCAAACGCGCGCGAAACGATGAGGTCGAAACCGGCTTCCGGATGAAAACCCTCGACCCGACCGGTCACCACGCGCAGGTTGGCCAGGTCCAGTTCCGCCCTGGCCTGCTGGAGGAAGGCCGTTTTCTTGGCGATGCTGTCGATCAGCGTCACCTGCACGGCGGGCCGGGCGATGGCGAGCGGAATCCCCGGCAGGCCGCCGCCGCTGCCGACGTCGATCACCGTGGGTGCGCGGCGCGCAACGTGCGCCCCCTCCCCCATGAGCGCTTCGCCCCCGCTGGCGGGCGCGGGGGGCACGGCTGGCCCCGGATCGATCGGCGGGGAGGCTTGCGCAGAGGACGACGCGGCGCCGAGCAGCGCGTCGAGCACCGGCACCACCGCCAGTGAATCGAGCAGGTGATGGCTCACCATGCGCCCGGCGTCGCGCACCGCGGTCAGGTTGTACACGCGGTTCCATTTGTCGAGCAGTGCGAGATGGGCCAGGAGCCTCTGCTCGGCGCCGTCGGGCAATGCAAGGCCGAGGGCGGCGATACCCGCCTGGAGTTGTGCTTCGAGGTTCATGCGCGTCGTTTTTCCTGTTGCGGCCCGAATCCGCGTTTGGCATGGACCAGCAGTACCGAAATCGCCGCCGGCGTGATGCCCTGCATGCGCGCGGCCTGGCCGAGCGTCTCGGGGCGGGCCTGCTGCAGGCGTTGGCGCACTTCCATCGACAGCGCGCTCAACTGCATGTAGTCAAGGTCTGGCGGCAGGCGCAGGGCTTCCTGTTCGCGCTGCCGGTCGACCTCCTCGTTCTGGCGGTCGATGTAGCCTTGGTATTTGGCGGCGATCTCGACCTGCTCGGCGACGCGGGCATCGAGGACGCCGGCCCCGCCTCCGGGCAATGCGAGAATCCGCGCGTAGTCGAGGTTCGGCCGGCGCAGGAGGTCGAACAGGCTGTATTCGCGCTCGATGGGCTGGCCGATGAGGCGCGTCGCGTCGGCGGCCGGCAGCAGGGCCGGATTGACCCATGTCGAGCGGAGGCGTTCGGTTTCACGTGAAACCTCATCGCGCTTGCGGTTGAACGTGTCCCAGCGCGCGTCGTCGACCACGCCGAGCCGGCGGCCGATTTCGGTCAGGCGCATGTCGGCATTGTCCTCGCGCAGCTGCAGGCGGTATTCGGCGCGGCTGGTGAACATGCGGTAGGGCTCCGACACGCCGCGCGTGACGAGGTCGTCGACCAGGACCCCCAGATAGGCCTCGTGACGCCCCGGTCTCCAGGCATCGTGCCCCCGTCCCCACAGCACGGCGTTGATGCCCGCCAGCAGTCCCTGCGCGGCGGCCTCCTCGTAGCCGGTGGTGCCGTTGATCTGGCCGGCGAAGAAAAGTCCTCCGATCGACTTGGTTTCCAGCGAGGCCTTCAGGTTGCGCGGATCGTAATAGTCATATTCGATGGCATAGCCGGGACGCAGCACGTGCGCCCGCTCCAGTCCCGGAATCGAGCGCACCACGGCGAGCTGCACGTCGAAGGGCAGCGAGGTCGAGATGCCGTTGGGATAGATCTCGTGGGTGGTCAATCCTTCGGGTTCGAGAAAGACCTGATGGGACGTCTTGTCGGCGAAGCGCGTGACCTTGTCCTCGATCGACGGGCAGTAGCGCGGCCCGACGCCCTCGATGACCCCGGTATACATCGGTGAACGGTCCAGCCCCGCGCGGATGAGCGCATGCGTTTCCGCGGTGGTGTGGGTGATCCAGCACGGACGCTGCGTCGGATGCAGGGTCGCGTCGCCCATGAAGGAAAACACCGGCGCGGGGTCGTCGCCCGGCTGCACCTGGGTCCGCCCGTAGTCGATGCTGCGTCCGTCGATGCGCGGCGGTGTGCCGGTCTTCAGCCGGCCGGCGGGAAGATCCAGTTCGCGCAGGCGCGCGGCCAGCGACACGGCGGGCGGGTCGCCCATGCGCCCGGCCTGGAAATTCTCCAGGCCGACGTGTACCCGGCCGGCGAGAAAAGTGCCCGCGGTGAGCACCACGGCGCGACCGGCAAACACGATGCCGAGCCGGGTCTTCACGCCGACGACGCGGTCACCTTCCAGCAGCAGGTCGTCGACCGCCTGCTGGAAGATGCGGAGCCGATCCTGGTTTTCCAGGCGCGTGCGGATCGCCGTCCTGTACAGCGCGCGGTCGGCCTGGGCGCGGGTGGCGCGCACCGCCGGGCCCTTGGATGAATTGAGCGTGCGAAACTGGATGCCCGCGGCGTCGGTGGCGAGTGCCATCGCCCCGCCCAGCGCATCCACTTCCTTGACCAGATGCCCCTTGCCGATGCCGCCGATCGATGGGTTGCACGACATCGCGCCGAGCGTGTCGAGGTTGTGCGTCAACAGCAGCGTGCGCGCGCCCATGCGCGCGGCGGCGAGCGCGGCCTCGGTGCCGGCGTGGCCGCCGCCGACGACGATGACGTCGAAGGAATCGGGGAAATTCATCCTGCCAGGAACGGCCGCGCGGCGCGGTCCGCGGTTGCGGGCGTCTGCCGGCCTCCGTGTCGCCGGGATGCGGAATGTCGGTTCATGCCGCCATTCTACCCGCTGAGGGCGTTTGTTTCACGTGGAACCGCCTCAGACACCCGCCGCCTGCTTGGCCTCCAGCGCCTCCCAGCGCGCCAGCGCATCGAGCAGCTCGGCCTCGATGGCCTTCGAGCGTCCATGCAGCGCGGTCGCCCGCTGCGGATCGTCCTGGTACAGGGCAGGATCGGACAGTTTTTGCGCAATTTCCGCCTGTTCGCCTTCCAGCGCTTCGATGTGGCCCGGCAACGCATCCAGTTCGCGCGCCTCCTTGTAGCTCAGCCCCTTTCTCGCCAGCGACGGCCGGGCCGGCGTGGACCTGGCCACCGGTTGTGCCGCGGGCTTCACCGCCCGCGTCTCCTGCTGGGCGCGCCACGTCAGCCAGTCGGCGTAGCCGCCGGCGATCTCGGTCAGTTTTCCCGCCCCCTCGAACACGATGGACTGGGTGACGACGTTGTCGAGGAAGGCGCGGTCGTGCGAAACCAGGATCACCGTGCCGGCGTAGTCCTGCAGCAGCTGCTCCAGCAGTTCGAGCGTATCGATGTCGAGGTCGTTGGTCGGCTCGTCCAGTACCAGCAGATTGGCCGGGCGCGCGAACAGGCGCGCGAGCAGCAGCCGGTTGCGCTCGCCTCCCGACAGCGCGGCGACCTTCGCGCGCGCGCGTTCGGCGGGAAACAGGAACTCTTCCAGGTAGCTGATGACGTGCTTCTTCTGGCCGCCGATTTCCACGTGGTCGGCGCCCGGCGCGATGGTGTCGATGAGGGTCGCCGTGTCGTCGAGCCGATTGCGGAACTGGTCGAAGTACGCGACCTCAAGCCGGGTGCCCCGCTTGACGCGGCCGGACTGCGGCGTGAGTTCGCCCAAGATGAGGCGGATCAGCGTGGTCTTGCCGCATCCGTTGGGACCGAGCAGGCCCAGCTTGTCGCCGCGCAGAATGGTGGTGGAGAAATCACGGATCAGCAGCCGGTCGCCGAAGCCGTAGCTCACATGCTCCAACTCGGCGACCATCTTGCCGGAATGATCGCCGGCATCGAGCCGGAAACCGACCCGGCCCTGCTGGGCGACGCGCGCGTCGCGCATGCGGCGCAGCTGCTCCAGGCGTCGCACCCGGCCCTCGTTGCGGGTGCGGCGTGCCTCGATGCCCTTGCGGATCCACGCCTCCTCCTGGCGCCAGAACTTGTCGAATTTGCGCTCGTGCACCGCCTCGATCTCCAGCTGCTCGGCCTTCTTGCTTTGATATGCACTGAAATTACCGTGATATTCGCGCAACGTACCACGATCGAGTTCAATGATGCGGTTGGCGACATGGTCGAGGAAGCGCCGGTCGTGGGTGATGAACACCAGCGCGCCGCGATAGTCGTTGAGCAGCCCCTCCAACCATTCGATGGCGGCAAAATCCAGGTGGTTGGTCGGTTCGTCGAGCAGCAGCAAGGCCGGCTCGGCGACCAGTGCGCGCGCCAGGGCAACCCGCTTCTTCAGGCCGCCGGAAAGCGTGTCGACCGCGCGCTCCGCGTCCAGGTCCAGGCGCTGCAGCGCTTCCTCGACGCGGCTGTTGAGACGCCAGGCGTCGGCGGCTTCCAGTTCGTGCGACAGGCGCTCCAGGTCGGCGAGCGCCGCGGCCTGGCCCTCGGCCACCGCGTGCGCCGCCGCATGGTAGTCCGCCAGCAGGCGCTGCGCCACGCCGACGCCTTCGGCGACCGCCTCGAACACGCTGTGGCCGGGCTGGAATTGCGGCTCCTGCGGCACGTAGGCGAGACGCAGGCCGGGTGCGCGCCACACGTCGCCGGCGTCCGGCTGCGCAGCGCCCGCGATGATCTTCAGCAGGCTCGACTTGCCGGTACCGTTGCGGCCGATGAGGCCGATGCGCTCTCCGGCGTCGATCACCAGCGAGGCGCCGTCCAGCAGCGGATGGTGGCCGTAGGCAAGTTCGAGACGGTCAAGGGTCAGCAAAGGCATGGCAGGGATCAGGGGTGCGATGGTCGGTAATTGAGCGCGGCATGGACGGCGCGGGCGATGTGCGCGGCACCGGGGGTGTCGCCGTGCAGGCACAGGGTATCGACGTCGAGGGTCACGCCACCCGCCGGCAGCGTGTCCAGCGCCTGGCGCGTCGCCAGGCGAACGGCCTGCGCCGCGGCCGCGGCGGGATCGCTCAGCACGGCGCCCGGTGTTTCACGTGAAACCAACCGCCCGTCGGGCCGATAGCGCCGGTCGGCGAAGCCTTCGTCGAGCACCGCGAGGCCGGCAGCGCGCCCGGCCGCCGGCAACCGCGTGCCGGCAAGGCCCACCAGGATCAGGCTGGCATCGATCGCGGCGACGGCGCGTGCAATCGCCTCCGCCACCTCGGCATCCTCCGCGGCCACATTGTACAACGCACCGTGGGGCTTGACGTGGGCGAGCCGTATTCCCAGCCGTGCCGCCGCCTCGGCCAGCGCCTCCGTCTGCCGGGTCACCCAGTTGCCGATTTCGTCCGCCCGCGCCGCCAGGACGCGGCGCCCGAAATGCACGCGATCGGGATAGCCCGGGTGCGCGCCCGCCGTGACGCCGTGCGCCGCCGCCAGACGCAGTGCGGCATCCATGCTCGCGGCGTCCCCCGCATGTGCCCCGCAGGCAATGGAGACGCGCGCAAGGTAGGGCATCAGCGCCGCATCGTCGCCGCCTTCGCCGATGTCGGCGTTGAGTTCGATCATCCTATGTCCCCGATATCCCAAGGGTCGTCGTCCGCCAGCCCTCGCGCGAGGTCCACCTCGACCGTCACGAAGCGGACGGCGTCACCCGGCCGCAGCTGCGCCAGATGCTGCCAGTCGGCGCGGATCACGGTCGCGATGACCGGATAGCCGCCGGTCACCGGACCGTCCCAGCCGAGTACGATCGGCCGCCCATCCGGCGGAATCTGCACCGCGCCCGGCCGCACGCCCTGGGACGGCAGTGCCCTGCGCAGGTGCGTCACCGCCGGCCCGGCAAGGCGCAGCCCGCGCCGGTCGGAGGCCATCTCAAGCCGGTAGGCCGCGCCGAAAAAGCCCACCAGGCCATGATCGTCGAACAGGTCGATCTGCGGCCCCGGCACCACGCGCAGCGGCGCATCCGCGTCCTGGACGCGCGGCTGCGCGCGCCGCAGGTGCACGTCGCCCCGCTCCGCCCCGAGCTGCAGGACGTCACCGGTACGCAGCGCGCGCCCGGCCTGTCCGCCGAATCCACCCGCCAGGAAGGTGCTGCGGCTGCCCAATACCGGCCGGACCATGACACCGCCACGCAGGGCGAGCCACGCGCGACACCCTTCCTGCGCCGGTCCGAACTCCAGGGTCTCCCCTGCGGCCAGCACCAATGTCTCGTTCCACGCCACCGGCGCCCCGCTGCTGCGCCGTGCGGCGAAGCGCGCGCCGGTGAGCGCCGCCACCGCCCCGAAGGGGAAGCGCAGCAGCGGGCCACGCTGCACGATTTCCAGGCCGGCCGCACCGGGGTCGTTGCCGACCAGCCGGTTGCCGGCATCGAGGGCCGCCGGATCGCAGGCGCCCCCTGCCGGCACGCCGAGCGCGGCCCATCCCGGACGGCCCTGGTCCATCACCAGATCACACAGTCCGGCCCGCAGGATTTCAATCATGCCGAAAGACCGTGGCGGGCCCCGCGCATGAGCGTGCCGCGAGTCCCCCCGGGCTCTCGCCGCGGTTTCGTCTCATCTCGGCACGAAGCGCACGCGGTCGCCCGGTTGCAGCAACGCGGGCATGTCGCGGGTCACGTCGAACAGCACCACGTCGGTGCGGCCGATGAGATGCCAGCCGCCCGGACCGGCGGCGGGGTAGATGCCGCAATAGCCGCCACCGATGGCGACGCTGCCCGCCGCCACCCGCTGTCGCGGCGAGGCGCGCCGCGCTGCCTGCAGCGCGGCCGGCACGCCGCGCAGGTAGGGGAAACCCGGCTGAAAGCCGAGGAAGGCCACGGTATACGTGCCGGCCGCGTGGCGCTCGATGTAGTCGTCGAGCGCGAGCTTTGCGCATCTTGCCAGCGGGCCGAGGTCCGGGCCACCGGCACCGCCGTATGCGACGGCGATTTCATGCACCGCACCGTGCGCCCCGGACACCTCGGCCGGCGTCGCCTGCAGTGCCGCGCGCAGCGCCGCGGATACCGCCGCGCCTGGCCGCAGGACCAGCAGCAGGTTGTCGTCCGCGGGAATCAGGTCTTCGATTTCGGCAAGCTGCAAGGAACGCAGCATGGCATAGCGCGCCAGCGTGTCCGCGCCGGTTTCCACGCGCAGGCCGCGCTCGCCGATCCAGCGCCAGGCGGGTGCGGCGGACGGTGGACCGCCGCTGTGCTTTGCCATCGGGTGAAGCCCCTTTCCGAATATCTCGCAGATGTGCTTCAGTGTGGCCGCTGGCGGGCCTCCTGGCAAGCCTGCGCGGGGGCCGCCGTGCCGCCCCGGACGGCGGATTCCAGGCGCATGCCGGCGAACCGGTTCACCTGGTGGCCGGGCCGAACGGCCAGGCCTCCGTCAACGGGCGCTGTCGGCCGCGACGACGCGGTGCTGTGCGGCGCCGGCGCAGTGGCCGATCCGTCGCCGCGCCCGCATCCGCCCCACCACGGCCGTCAGGCGCGGGGTTTCACGTGAAACCCCGGAGCGCACCGCAACGGTCAGCCTTTGAAGCGGCCGCGCACGCCACCGCGCGCGCCGCCGGGCCGGCCCTCGCTGCCATAGCCGCGAGACTGGCCGCCCCGCGGGGCAACGTTGCCACGGGAGCCGTAGCCGCGCGCCGCCTTGGCCTTGGCTTCGCGTTCGCGCTTTTCCCAGTATTCCACGCTGTTGCCGTTGATTTCGGCACCCCCGTGAAAACCCTCGGGACGATCCGCGGTCATGCGCGGCACGTCGGACGGGCCGCGCATCGGCTGCTCGAAGCGGTTGCCGCGCCGGACCTCGGCGTGGGCGGGGCGAGCCTCGGCGTGGGCAGGACGGGCATCGGCCCGATAGCCGCGGTCGCGGTTGTCACGGCCCTCGCCGCGCGCCGGGCGGTCGCCATAGCTGCGCGGCTCATTGTGCCAGCCGCGTTTCTCGCCGAAGCCGCCCCGGGCGCCGCCATTGCGCGGCCGGTTCGATGCCGGGCGCGCCGAGGCCGGCTTCTGTACCGGCTCCAGGCCCGGCAGCGTATGGACCTCGATGCGATTGCCGGTGTAGCGCTCGATGGCGCGCACCAGGCCGCCTTCGCGCATGCCGACCAGGCTCACCGCGATGCCGGTGCGGCCGGCGCGGCCGGTGCGGCCGATGCGGTGCACGTAGTCCTCGGCCTGCCGCGGCAGATCGAAATTGATCACGTGACTGATGCCGGCGACGTCGATGCCGCGCGCGGCGACGTCGGTCGCCACCAGCACGCGGGTACGGCCGTCGCGCAGGCGCTGCAGCGCGCGATTGCGCTGGCCCTGCTGCATGTCGCCGTGCAGCGAGTCGGAGGCGAAGCCGCTGTCGGCCAACAGGTCGGAAATCTCCTCGGCGCTCTTCTTGGTGGCGGCGAAGACGATGGCCTGGGTCAGGTCGAGATCGCGCAGCAGGGCATCGAGCAAGCGCGTCTTGTGGTCCATGTTGTCGGCGAACAGTAGGCGCTGCTCGATCCTGGCTTCCTGCTTCGGCGCGGATTCGATCTCGATGCGCTGCGCATCGCGGGTCAGCTCGCGCGCGAGATTGCCGACCACGCCATCGAGTGTGGCGGAGAACAGCAGCGTCTGCCGCTCGGCGGGGCAGCGCGCGGCGATGGCGCGGATGTCGTCGACGAAGCCCATGTCGAGCATGCGGTCGGCTTCGTCGAGCACCAGCACTTCCAGGCGCGAGAAGTCGATCTTGCCGCGCTCGAGGTGGTCGATGAGGCGCCCCGGGGTCGCCACCACCACGTCGACCGGGGTCGACAGGCGCTTCAGCTGCAGGCCGTAGGGCGCGCCGCCGACCAGGCAGGCGGTACGGAAGCGCCGCAGCGCCCGCCCGTATTTCATCGCCGACTTTTCCACCTGCAGCGCGAGTTCGCGCGTCGGCGTCAGCACCAGCACGCGCGGGCCGATGCTCTTCGCTTTCGGCTCGGCCAGCAGGCGCTGGATCGAAGGCAGCAGGAAGGCCGCGGTCTTGCCGCTGCCGGTGTGCGAGGACACCAGCAGGTCGCGGCCGCCGAGCGCGGCGGGGATCGCCTGCACCTGCACCGGCGTGGCGCTTTCGTAGCCGGCTTCCAGCACGGATTGAAGAATGAGGGGATCGAGTCCCAGTTCGGAAAAATTCATGGCAAACCTTTGTCAGGGCGCATGGCAGCGCCGTCGATCTCGCCCCGTGGGCAAGCGATCATTGCAAATACGAGCGGAAAGATCCGGCCGCGTCGAAAACATCGGCGCCAACCGCAGGACTTGTCGCCGCACGTACGGGCGCGGCACAAAGAGGGGTCAGGGACGATGGGGCTGTGGTGACAGTCCCGAGGCTGAATGCACCCTGTAGAAAGGGCGTTGCCTGCTGCTGCAAACACAACGCGGCGCACTATATCAGAAATTCCTGTTATGGCCCGATTTATTTTTCGTTCCCCACGTCAGGCCTGATGATAGAGCTTGTGATAAAGGCCGCCCTTCTCGATCAGTTCGCTGTGTCCGCCCTGCTCCACCACCCGGCCATTCTCGAACACCAGGATGCGGTCGGCCTGGCGCACCGCGGACAGGCGATGCGCGATGATGAGCGTGGTGCGGCCTGCGAGAAAGGTGCGCATCGCCTCGTGCAGCTGGCGCTCGGTCGCGGTGTCGAGCGCGGACGTCGCCTCGTCGAGGATGACGATCTGCGGCCGGGCGACGATCATGCGCGCCACCGCCAGCCGCTGCCGCTGGCCCCCCGACAGGCGCACCCCCTGTCGCCCCACCACCGTATCGAGGCCGTGCGGCAGTTCGGCGACGACCTGCTGCAGTTGCGCGATCTCCAGCGCCCGCCACAGCATGGCGTCGTCGACGTCGCGTCCGAGGGTGAGGTTGGCGCGCACGCTGTCGTTGAACAGCATCGGATGCTGCAGCACCACGCCGACGTGCTCGCGCACGGCTTCCCAGCCGATCTCGCTCACCGGCACCCCGCCGTAGCACACGTGCCCCGACCTCACCGGATACAGTCCGAGCAGCACCTGCACCAGCGTCGACTTGCCGCCGCCCGAGGCCCCCACCAGCGCGACCTTCTCCCCCGGCGCGATATTCAGGCTGACGTCGTCGAGCACCGTCTCGCCCTCGTCGTAGGCGAAACTCACGTGCTCGAGCCGGATGCCGACCGTGGTGCGGCCGGCGAAGGGATCCTGGCGCGGCGCATGCTGCGGCTCGTCCTTCATCCCCAGCAGCGCATTGATGCGGCCCAGCGCGGCCTGCGCGGCGAACCAGGCGTACTGCATGTTCACCAGCTCCTGCACCGGGGCCATCATGAACCACAGGTAGCCGAACACCGCGAACATCTGGCCGATCGTGAGGTCGGAGAACACCACCATCAGCATCGCCACCGCGCGAAAGACGTCGAACCCGGCCACGAAGACGAGGAACGACACGCGGTTCAGCGCATCCGACCGCCACGCGAAGGCCGCGGCGTGCGACCGGATGTCGGCCGCCCTGTCGGTGAGGCGTGCGAGATAGTGTCTTTCGCGGTTCATCGCACGAATCTGCGTGAGCGCGTCGAGCGTTTCCCCCAGGGCATCCTGGAACACCTCGAACGCGTGGTTCTCGAACTTCTTCAGATCCTTGACCCGTTTCCCGAGCTTCGTCGAGAACAGGATGACCACCGGGTTCAGCAGCAGGATCAGCAGCGCCAGTTGCCAGTGCATCCAGAACAGCACCGCCGCCACCCCGATCAGGGTCATCACCGACACGATGAATCCGGAAATCGACGCGCCGAGAAAGCCGTCGACGGCGTTGAGGTCGGTGACGAAATGCGAGGTGATCCGCCCCGCGCCCACCGTCTCGAACTGCGACAGCGCGATCCTCGACAGCCGGTTCAGCATGCGCACGCGCACACGGTACACCACGTCCTTCGCCAACAGGGAAAACGTGCGCACCTGCCACACGTTGAGCACGATCGCCGCCAGGCGCAGCGCCAGCGTCAGCAGCAGCGCCACGCCGATGAACAGCACCGGCCCGTGCCAATTCGGCGGAAACCAGGCGCCCATCAGCGCCACCATGGTTCCCGGACGGTCGAGCAGCACCTCGTCGACCATCAGCGGCAACAGCAGCGGCACCGGCACCGACGCAACCACTGCGAGCAGCGCCAACGCGTTCGCCAGCAGCAGCCGCGCACGATACTGCCGCAATTCCTTGAACATACCAGGCAGAGTGAGCATCATGCAGAACCTGAAGAACCGGCGCAAAGCCGCGCCGTTGCTTGGAGTGTGAATTTCGATCGGCCGTCATGCACAGCCATGGGGCGCGCCGCGGCAATCGAAGAATACCCCTCATTTTGCCCGATTGCGCCCGCGCCCAGCTTTCGCCGTCATCCATCGCCAGCCGTGGCGCGCATCGCCGCTGGGCTAAAATGTGCCGGTACCGAAGCCGGTGCGCAGGACGTCGCCCCCACTCCCACGCGCGGGCAGATCGGCCGCCCGGAGGCGCCAGCGGAGAACGGCGCGGGTGGAACGTGCAGGCGGATCGCCGGCGTGGGTTGCGGCGCGGGCTTCGCTCCCCTCCCCCGCATCCTGCCAGCCGCATCTTCAGGAGCCCTCCACCATCGCCAGCAGATGAGGAACACCGCGAAGCCCGCGCCCCGACCCACGCGGTACGTGCGGAAAACCGACAAACCAGCATCCCCTTGACATGACGCCCGCCGCCACGCCCCGCAACGATCCCATTGCCGCCATCGCCACCGCGCCCGGACGCGGCGGCGTCGGCGTGGTGCGCATTTCCGCAGCCGACGTCACGATGTTCGCGGACGGGCTGCTCGGCCGCCAGCTCGCACCACGCCACGCGACCTATGCGCGGTTTCGCGCCGCCGACGGCGGTACCCTCGACGAGGGCATCGCGCTGTATTTTCCAGCACCGCATTCGTTCACCGGCGAGGCGGTGCTCGAATTGCAGGGACATGGCGGACCGGTGGTGCTGGATCTCGTCCTGCAGCGCTGCATCGAACTGGGCGCGCGGCTCGCCGAACCGGGCGAGTTTTCGCGGCGCGCCTTCCTGAACGGCAAGCTCGACCTGGCCCAGGCGGAAGCGGTGGCCGATCTCATCGACGCCGCCTCGGCGGAGGCGGCGCGTTCGGCCCTGCGCTCACTGTCCGGTGCGTTTTCCGCACGCATCCATGAACTGCTGGAGGGCTTGACGCAACTGCGCACGCTGGTCGAGGCGACACTCGACTTTCCCGAGGAGGACGTCGATTTCCTCCAACGCGCCGATGCCTTCGGCCAACTCGACGCGCTCGACGCCCGCCTTGCCGCGGTGCGCGCACAGGCCCGGCAGGGCGCGCTGCTACGCGAGGGCCTCACGGTGGTGCTGATCGGCCAGCCGAATGTCGGCAAGTCGAGTCTGCTGAACCAGCTCGCCGGCTTCGAGGCGGCGATCGTCACCGAGGTCGCCGGCACCACGCGCGACACCGTGCGCGAGGCAATCCAGTTGCGCGGCGTGCCGCTGCACGTGATCGATACCGCCGGCCTGCGCGATACCGACGATGCGGTCGAGCGGCTCGGCATCGCGCGCACCTGGGCGGCGGTGGAACAGGCCGACGTCGCGCTGCTGCTGGTCGACGCCATGCACGGCATCGGCGCGCCGGAGGCGGCGATTCTCGCACGCCTGCCGGCCATCACCCGGCTCACCGTGCACAACAAGATCGACGTGACGGGCGAGGCGCCGCGCGCCACGGCAGACGCAATCTGGCTCTCCGCCCGCACCGGAGCGGGCGTCGACCTGCTGCGCAATCGCCTGCTGGAAATCGCGGGCTGGCAGGCCGCCGGCGAGGGTGCGTTCATGGCGCGCACGCGCCACCTCGACGCACTGGCGCGTGCGGCCGAACACATCACCGCGGCGCGCGGGGCCGCGGCGCAGCTGGAATTCTTCGCCGAGGAACTGCGCCTGGCGCAGAGAGCCCTGTCCGAAATCACGGGTGAATTCACAGCCGACGATCTGCTGGGCGAGATTTTCGGCAGGTTTTGTATTGGGAAGTGATGTCGGGTCCAAGAACATCCACTCATTTTTTTCCGGGTAAAGCCGTTGTCACTTGAACACCATATCTCTTGCCTATCCCTCTTTGGCTACAGAAGCACCGCTCTCTGCAGCCGAGACATTTTTATCGGCGATGATTATCACGCACTGATACAATAATCAGACAGACATGTCATGAATCCTCCGATCATGAAGCGTTGCATTGTCGGCGTCCGACAGCCAGACAGGCTGTCCCCGAAAGGGAGCGAGACGCCTAGCATCTGGTTTCCGTCCCTGGCATCGCTGGCTGCCGTGCTTTCCGATGACAACCGCCGTCTGCTGCGTCTGATTCACGACAGGCAACCCAAGTCCCTGACGGAGCTGGCAGAACTCAGCGGGCGCAAGGTGCCGAACCTGTCGCGCACGCTGCGGCTGATGGCGGACTATGGGTTGGTTTCCCTGCAACGCAATGTCCGGGACGTTCGACCGACCGCGCTGGCGATCGAATTCCTGGTGGTGCTGGATTGATGGATGCGGACATGAAGAGGGCCTGTCGATGAGCCAGGAAGGGCAACTGCTCGACAGGAAGTTGCTGCGCACGATATCAGGCAAAACAGTCGATTGGGGCGAACTTGTCAAGGACTGCGTGGCTTTCGCGAATGCGACGGACGGCCACCTCCGGATTGGCATCGAGGATGGCCAGGATCTGCCGCCTGCGAGCCCACAAGTACCGATAGACCTGCCGGATACATTGCGACGCAAGATAGCCGGGTGCACGGTCAATATGGTGGCGCTCCCCAACATCGTGACCGCCATCAATGGCGGCCAATACATCGACTTGACCGTCCCGCGCGCCGCTGCTGTCGCATCGACCACCGACGGCCGTTACTTCCCGCGTGTCGCAGACCAGAGCAAGCCGGTCACCGGTGACGAGGTGATGCGTTTGGCAACCGAGTGCAGTGCGCTGCCCTGGGAAACCCAGACCACCCTGAACATCCCCCGCACGGAGCAAGACGACGGCAAGCTTCATCGCCTGCTGCACAGCCTGCGCGCATCCGACCGTGTCAAGACATCCGTCAAGGAAAAGGATGGCGAGGAACTGCTCGATCACTACCAGCTTGCACAGGGCCAGTGCCTGACCCACCTCGGCATCCTGTGCATCGGCAAGCAACAGCACCGGGCGCAACTGGCAACCACGCCGGTCATCCAGTTCATCAAGTACGACGAACATGAGCAGAAGGTCAACAAACTGCCCTGGGACGACCACACGTTGAACCCGATGGAGTTGATCGAGGCCGTCTGGCAGGAAGTGCCGGATTTCCGCGAGCGTTATGAACTACCCGGTGGCCTGTACCGCCAGAACGTGCCCGCATTCGATGAGATCGTGGTGCGCGAGCTGCTGATCAGTGCCCTCGTCCATCGCCCCTACACCCAGCGAGACGACATCTTCCTGAACCTGCACCCCGACCGGCTTGAAGTCGTCAATCCAGGCTTGCTTCCCTTGGGCGTCACTCCGCAAAACACCCTGCACACGACAGTGCGCCGCAACGAACACCTTGCGCGCCTGTTCCATAGCCTCAAGTTGATGGAGCGGGAAGGCCGTGGCTTCGACAAAATGTTCGAAGTGTTGCTGTCGCAGGGCAGGCCCGCGCCGGAACTGACCGAGCGGCATGATCGCGTGCAGGTAACAGTGCGCCGTCGTATCATCAAACCCGAAGTGATCGACTTCATTGCCAAGGCCGACCAGACCTATCAGTTGACCCAGCGCGAACGCATCGCCCTGGGGTTGCTGGCGCAGCATGATGCCCTGACAGCCCGGGAACTGGCCCAGGCGCTGGAGCTTCTATCGGTTGAATCGCTGCCCCCGTGGCTCAAGCGGCCGCTGGAATGGCAACTGGTGCGCAGTGTCGGCCGGACCCAGGCCACGCGCTACTTCATTGATCCGGAGCTGTTGCGCAGTCTGGACTTCTCCACGTCCACCACGCTCAAGCGCATCGAGCCGCACCGCTTGGCAGCACTTGTACTTGAAGATTTGCAGCGCTATCCAAGGTCTGCGATCAGTGACATACATAAACGCGTTGGCGGGGAGATTCATCCGAAGCAAGTCAAGCGGACGCTGGAAGACTTGATCGAACGCGGCGATATGCGCCTCGGGGGCGACAACCGCTGGCGGCGATATTGGGCAATGTCATGAACAAGCTATCGGACAACTGCTGTCCTATCGGCAAACACCGGGCGATAAAGGCTGGGAGATACGATGTTTTTCCGATAAAAATAAAATACTTATATCAACCATGATGGTTGGGGACGGGTAATGCGATGTCGCGATACAGCCCATCGGAAAAAGGAGCGCTGGTGGCCAGGCTCAATGCCGAAACACAGCCGGATGAGACCAATCAACATTCGATGGCGAACAAAAAATGCCAGTTCCGATAATCGATCTCTTCGCAGGCCCGGGAGGGCTTGGAGAGGGGTTCGCCTCTCTGAGGGAACACAAGCGACAGCCATTCTTTGAAATCGGGCTGTCCATCGAAAAGACGGAGGTCGCACATCGCACGCTGATGCTGCGAGCGGCGTTCAGGCACCTACGCGGCACCAAGCATGTCAGGCACTACTACAGTTACATACGCGGGGAGATCGACGAAGCCACCTTTCGCTGCATCCCCGCCGTGGCGAGTGCCTTCGAACATGCCGCGAGGGAAGCGAGATGCCTGGAACTGGGCAAGTCCGATGAGGCCAGCATCGATGCCGAAATCCGTGCGGCACTGAATGGACAGGAGATCTGGGTACTCATCGGTGGCCCACCATGTCAGGCATATTCACTTGCCGGACGGTCGAGGCGTGCCAACGACAAGGATTTCCATAAGGACGAAAAGCACTTTCTCTACAAGGAGTACCTGCGGATCATCCAGGTTCACCGACCAACGATCTTCGTAATGGAGAATGTCAAGGGACTGCTGTCGTCCAAGCACTCCGGAAACCCGATGTTCGAGAAGATCATTTCGGATCTCTCCTCACCTGTGGATGGACTGGAGTATGAGATCCGCTCTTTCACAAAGAAGGGAAACAGCGATTCTCTGGAGCCTGCGGACTACCTGATTCATTCCGAACGCTATGGCATACCCCAGAGCAGACATCGAGTGATCCTGCTTGGAGTGCGCAAAGGACAGGGCGTGCCTCAGCATCCGTTGCTGAAGCCCATATCAAAACCTGTGACTGTCAGGCAAACCATCGAAGACCTCCCGAGGATTCGGAGCAGGTTGTCCAGAGGAGAATCTCTGGAAGCATGGCGCAAGGCTGTTCAGGCTGGACCTGCCTACGTCAAGGGATGGCGGGCGGAAAACAAGTCCGTCATGGTCGAATCCATGCGCGCCTTTGCCGCTGCAGCCACCAGCTCCAGCACGGGAGGAGCCTTCATCCCGACAGAATACAGAAGGCCAAAAAAACCGACCGAGCTGCAGCAGTGGCTATATGATCGAAGCTTGGGCGGTATATGCCAGCATGAGGCACGCGCACACATGGCGTCCGATCTGGCCAGATACCTTTTCTCGGCGACCTTTGCGCATTCGCAGGGATATTCCCCTCGGCTGGATGTATTCCCACCCAAGCTGCTGCCTGATCATCTCAACGTGCAATTCCGGAGTGAGGCCGAGGCCATTCCATTCAAGGATCGGTTCCGCGTGCAGTGCAGAAACGAGCCAGCCACGACGGTTGTGGCGCACATTGCCAAGGATGGTCATTACTACATCCACTACGACCCTTCGCAATGCAGAAGCCTCACTGTCAGAGAGGCCGCACGCCTGCAGACATTTCCAGACAACTATTTCTTCGCGGGCAACCGTACCGAGCAATACACCCAGGTCGGAAATGCCGTACCTCCACTGCTCGCGTACAAGTTGGCCAGGATCGTGCGCAGCGTGCTGAATGAAATGAACAGGAAGAAGCGCAGGCAGGTCAATGACCGCATCAACAACAAACCCATGGAAAGCCCAAGGCGCAGCGTTCCCGAGCTGGTTTAGTCGCCGTTGCTTGCCAAGACCGACTGACCGATCATCAGAGCGTCCTCATTGCCATGCAGCCACTCCTCAACCAATCGTGCAGTGTCATCGACCGAGTGTTTCAACGCGCACTCCCAGACAGTGGCCACACGCCAGCCAAGAGTCCGGAGTGCCTCCATGTGTCGCCTGTCGCGATCAACATTGCCCAGGAATTTCTGCTGCCAGAACTCTTGGTTGGTTCGAGGGGTAGTGGTATAGCGGCAGCCTTCGTGCCGATGCCAGAAGCAGCCGTGGACGAATACCACCGCCCTGTGCTTTGGGAACACAAGGTCCGGAGAGCCGGGCAGCTTTCTGACATGAAGTCGATAGCGAAATCCCCTGGCGAAAAGAAGCGATCGAAGGGTTCGCTCCGGCCAAGTATCCTTTCCGCGAATGCTCGACATCATGCGGCTGCGCTGAGGGGTGGTCGGGACGCGCATGACCTTGGGGACATCCAGCCTGGATATTTTCAGCAACCGTCGCTTCACACCGCTGTCAGTCAATCCGACAGAGGAGATGCAGACGCTGGAAGGTTAGCAGAAGTCGATTCACGAGAGATCACGAGGGAGGCATCCTGATGGCAAGGGAACATAGACATCCACCAAGTGCGGCCTGCCTCTCGGCGTCGATGAGGGATCTTGGGTACTCACTTGAAACGGCCATCGCGGATCTGATCGACAACAGCATTTCTGCCGGTGCGGACAAGATAGACATCATTTGTGATGTCTCCGGCGAGCTTCCTCTGGTCGCCATTCTCGACAACGGCAAGGGAATGACGGAAGGAGAGTTGCTGGCGGCAATGCGCCATGGAACCGACAACCCAAGACAGCGCCGTTCACCAAGGGATCTCGGGCGCTTTGGTCTTGGGCTGAAGACGGCGTCGTTCTCGCAGTGCCGTTCCCTGACAGTGGTCAGCACAAGTGATGCTTCCATCTGTGGTGCCGAGTGGAACCTGGATCGCATCGATGCAGCAGACGACTGGATTCTGAGCATCCTTGATGAGGCCGACATCCAGGCGCTGCCCTATGTCGATCGCCTCGGCAGAAACGGCACCGCAGTCCTCTGGCGAGAACTCGATCGCATGCTCGAAGACGAAGTCGGGGATCGGCGGCAGGAAATCGTGAACGAGAAGCTTGAGGTGGTGGGGCGACATCTCGCCCTCGTCTTCCATCGCTTCCTTTCTGGCGAGGTCAAGGGGCATCCCAGAATCACGCTTGCCATCAACGGTCACCCCATTGCCGCATTCGATCCTTTCTGCAGAAAGAATCCGGCTACTCAGGTTCTCCCGGAGGAAATCGTCCGCATCGGTGATGCGGAAGTGCGCCTGCAACCCTATGTGCTGCCACACCACAGCCGTCTTTCCGCGTCCGAGTATGACTACTACCAGGATCGCAGCGACTTCATCTCCAACCAGGGAGGCTATGTCTATCGGAACGGGCGCCTGATGGCGTGGGGAGACTGGTTTCGGCTGGTGCCCAAGGGCGAGGCCACCAAGCTGGCACGGGTGCAAATCGACTTTCCCAACAGTCTGGACGAAGCCTGGACAATCGACATCAAGAAGTCGCGCGCGCGCCCCCCGCCTCTCGTGCGTGACCGCCTGCGCCAGATCATCGCCAAGATCACCAACCGTAGCGTGACTGTGCATCGGGGGCGCGGACAGAAGCTGTTCCAGGAAACCCTGGCACCGTTCTGGGAGCGCTATGCCGATCATGATGGTATCCGGTTCGCGATCAACGACCAGCACCCGATCATCGCGTCACTGGCAGAAAGGCTCTCGCCAGAGGATGCAGACCTGCTGCGCACGCTGCTTGATTCGGTTGCAGCCTCATTGCCGGTCGAGATGATCTATTCCGACTATTCGACCCATCCGCGTCAAGTCAAGCAAGCAGTTTCTGTTGCAGATGAAGAAATACTATCGATAGTGAAAAGCCTCTGGAATGGTCTTTATGGCTCAGGAATCGGCAATGTGGAAGATTTTCTGAAAATTATCCGATCGACAAAAATATTTAATGGGAAAGAGAACATGATGGAGGAGTTCGTGAGGGGGAATTTCAAATGAACAAAGAGCGGAATTTCATCAACTCTGTGATCTCGTTTCTTGCCAATGCGCCTGAAGCACCGTCCCGTGAACAAGTGGAGGAAACTGTACATGCTCTGACGCACATTCCACCGGGCTACGACGGAGATCTTCAGAATGTCATTACCGAGGTGATGATTTCGATAGACACGCGCATGGGGTCAGGCATTTCATTGGTGGATGTCAATGCGAAACATGACGATCAATGGGTTCACAAGCGCAAGGACGTCACCTGGACCTATGCCGGTGCATACGAGGAATTTCTTCGCAACGAGGGCTGGCCTCCACAGATGGTCCAGTCGTTGAGCGATGTGACCACCCGCATTCTTGGCCACCTTCAGGATCCACTGAGCGAAGGCACGAGCTGGAATCGCCGTGGCCTGGTCATTGGCCATGTGCAGTCGGGGAAAACGGCCAACTACACGGGTCTGATAGCACGTGCAGCCGATGCAGGCTACAAGTTCATCGTCGTCATCGCGGGCATTCACAACAACCTGCGCAGGCAGACACAACAGCGAATCGACGAGGCCTTCATCGGTCGATCGAGTGATCCCGAGGATCGCCGCAACATCGGCGTCGGTCTCGCTCCAGGATATCCGCATCCGGCAACGCTCACCAACATCAACGAGGACTTCAACAAGAACACAGCGGCCAAGAGCGGCTGGAAGATCAACGACTTCAGCAAACCGATCATCCTGATCATCAAGAAGAACGTCACGACGCTCACTGCGTTGCACAAATGGCTCAAGGCACTGAACGCCGAAGGGGAAGACCGCATTTCCGATGTGCCGATGCTGCTGATCGACGACGAGGCCGACAACGCATCGATCAACACGAACAAGGAAGACCTGGACCCGACCCGGACGAATGCAATGATTCGACGCATCCTGGGGTTGTTCGCGAAGTCCTGTTACGTCGGATATACGGCAACCCCGTTCGCCAACATCTTCATCAATCCGGATGCCTATGGCGATGATGTGCGGGAAGAGCTTTACCCTCGCGACTTCATCTATTGCCTGGATGCGCCCACAACCTATTTCGGGGCGGAGAAGGTATTCCTCAATGAGGCGACCAGCGAATCGATCGTCAGCCCGATCGACGATTGCGAGGATCTCATTCCCTACTCGCACAGGCGCGACGATCCTGTCCATGAGCTGCCTCCGAGCCTCTATCGCGCACTCGACGAATTCATCATTGCACGCGCCATTCGAAACCTGCGCGGACAGGCCAGCAAGCATTGCTCGATGATGGTCAACGTGTCGCGCTTCGTGCCGGTGCAGAATGCTGTGCGCGACTTCCTGAGCCTCAGGGAAAAGAAGATCAGGGAAGCGGTTCTCGCAAACTACGCGAGGCCGGAGGATGTTTCTTCAAGGAACATGTACATGCAAGGCCTGAAGGATGCATTCCACGCCGAGTATGCCAATGTCGGGGTGACGTGGGAGGAGGTGAAAGCAGCCCTTGTCGGCGTCTTCGAACACCTTCACCTCTACGTCATCAATAGCAAAAGTGACGAAGTGCTCGACTACACCCGGTACGAGAAGGAAGGCATCGGGCTGACGGCGGTTGCGGTCGGTGGCCTGAGCCTGTCGCGAGGTTTGACCATCGAGGGACTGACCGTCAGCTACATGTACCGCAACACGAAGATGTACGACACGCTCATGCAGATGGGCCGCTGGTTCGGCTACCGGCCGGGCTTCGAGGATCTCTGCCGTGTCCATCTCTCACGCGATTCGATCAACTGGTACTCCCATATCGCCGATGCGGCCGAAGAACTTGTGCAGCAGGTCAAGCGCATGCGGCGTGATCGCCTGAGTCCCAAGGATTTTGGGCTTTACGTCCGCTCGCATCCGGACAGCCTGCTGATCACGGCCTCGAACAAGATGCGATCCGGTCAGGAAGTCACGGTCGAACAGAGTTTCAGTGGGCGACTGCGTGAAAGCTACATCGTCTCCACCGCCCCCGACGTGAATACCAGGAACTTTGAGCTGATCGCGGATCACTGGCGAAATGGATTCGGCGGACGGCCGGAGGAGTCCACCGAGAAAGGCGTCATCTTCAGAGACGTGCCCGTCGAGGTGATCGACGATTTTCTCACTCGATTCGAATGCCATTCGACCTTTGCGGGACAGAAATCAGACGTGGTGAGCTATCTCGAACGGATCGCGACGAAGCGTCCGCTTGCGGATGTCCTGCTGATTTCCCCCTCAGGTGGGTCGGGCGGCGAACGCCCATTCACCCTGAGGAATCAGGTGCGTGTCGTCGGGAAGGGTCAGCCGAACGGCACTGCGTGGCGCCTGAACAAGGACAGGGTTGCTTCGCGTGGTGACGAGAAGCTCGGGCTCAGCGACGAGCAACGCGCTGAGGCGAGAAAGGTCGCAGGTGACGACGACGGCTCGGCGGCGGTATCCGACACACATTACCGGATGGTGAGAGACAGACCCCTCCTCATGATTCACAGTCTGGAGCCCAAGGGCGATGCTGTGATGGGGCCAATTGCTGCCTTTGGCATGAGCTTCCCTTACGGGGACTACTCGACGACCATCAATGTCGTCGTCAACAAGGTCTGGCTCCAGCAGATGCAGGGCTATGCGGACGATCCTGACGAGGAGGAGGACTACGATGCCTGAAACTTCGCCATGGGATGAAATCGCCGTTCCTGGCACGGACTTCAATGTCCGCCAGGTTGCGGTGAAAACGGCCGTGCCCTGCTTCTGGGGGCGCGATGCCGGTGGCGCCTGCCTGTTCATTGTGGAGCTTCACGGCGATCACACAGCCCAGTACCGGAAGAACGCAGTCACGGTGAACGGCGTCGATGTCGATCTTCGTGCCGGAGATCAGGGGCAGCAACGCCTGATCCTCGCTCTTGAAAGACAGGTTGATCGAGATCTTTTCGAGGGACTGTGCCGTACCCTTGCATTCGCGCTGGAGCACGCCACCGATTCGGCCAGCTCTCTGGCAGTCTCGCTGGCACACATCCGTCGTTGGAAGACTTTCCTCTCGGGTCGAAGTCAGCATCTGTCCGCAGAGGATATTCGAGGCCTCTTCGCCGAAATTGTCTTTCTGACGGAGCTGATCGATCGGGAAATGCCGAGCAACGCCGTCGTTGAAGCTTGGCTTGGTCCGGAACGGTCACATCAGGATTTTATCTTCGGCAACACGGCTGTCGAGGTCAAATCCCTCTCGGGCGCCGAACGGAGCAGCATTCGCATTTCGTCGGAAGACCAGCTCGAATCCCTGAACGACGCACTGTTCCTGCGCGTGTACAGGCTGAGCAATCTGGCTGATGCGGCAGGTGCCCGCTCGCTCAACGAGCTTGTCACTGCCGTCCAGGCGCGGCTCAACAAGGCAGAGGCCATCGAGGCCTTTGACCGGAAGCTGGTTGCGCACGGCTACGCGCCGCTCCCGGACTACGATGAGCCGCGTTTTGTCGTCAGCGACGTGCGCAGCTATCGGGTTGCCGATGATTTCCCACGCCTCATGCGATCGCAATTGCCGACAGGGATTGCCAAGGTGGCCTACGACATCAGACTGGAAACGATTGCTCAATACGAGTGCGACGGGGCTGCCGTCTTCGGAGGAGAGTGATGGAGCAAACCGGCGAAGAGTTCTTCCACGACTTCCGGCAGGAACTGCTGGCGGGGGCCGAGGCCAATGGCAGATTTCAGCTCGACGAGTTCATGGAAACCATTGCTGCAGAGCTTGTCGAAACAGGCTTCACGGAAGGCTTCGAACTCTGTCATTTCCGGGCGCAACGTGGTGTGCGCGTGGACGGCTACTGGTTCAATGATGAGGGAGTCCTGCACCTCTTCATCGCAGACTTCGAGTCCCGCAATGAACTGGTGTCCCTGACCAGAACGGAAGTGGATGCGGCATTCAAGCGCGTTGCTAACTTTTTCGATGCAAGTATCGACAGGAATCTGGCTGACGATCTGGAAGTCACTTCGCCGGAATACGGCCTCGCCAGACAGATTGGCGATCGCAGAGGCGCCATCGACTCGCTCAACCTTGTTCTTCTCTCCGAGCGCACGCTCAGCGGGGCGGTGCAGAGCCTTCCGGATGGAGAAGTTGCTGGTGTTCCCACGAGTTATCACGTATGGGATATTTCGCGGCTTCATCGTCAGCGAAGCTCCCGCAGCCACAAGGAACCACTCGATCTCGACTTCGAGCAGATGTTCGGCCAAGGCATCGCCTGCCTTCCCGCGCACTTGACAACCGATGCCTATCAGTCCTATCTCATGGTCATGCCAGCAGATGTGCTGGCGACCTTGTACGGAAGTTTCGGAGCGCGCCTGCTGGAACAGAACGTCCGTACATTCCTGCAGGCTCGTGGCAATGTGAACCAGGGCATACGGGCAACGATTCTGAACGAGCCGGGAATGTTCTTTGCCTACAACAACGGGATCACGGCCACTGCGCAGAGTGTCGAGACCGAGGCAACGGATTCCGGTCTGGCGATCACAAGAATTGTCGATCTTCAGATCGTCAATGGTGGGCAGACCACCGCATCCCTGTTCCATACGCGGAAGCGGGACAAGGCGGACCTTTCCCAGATATTCGTTCAGATGAAGCTGTCCGTCATCGACAGCCAGCAAAGCGAGATGGTTGTGCCGAAGATATCGGAGTATGCGAACACCCAGAATAGGGTGAATGCTGCCGACTTCTTCTCGAATCATCCATTCCATGTCCGGATGGAAGGGTTCTCGCGGCGCATATGGGCGCCGGCGCAGAAGGGGTCCCCCCGCGAGACGCGCTGGTTCTACGAGCGCGCACGCGGTCAGTATGCCGATGCACAGTCAAAACTGACACCAGCAGAGCAACGTCGCTTCAAGGCCGAGTATCCCAAGCCGCAGATGTTCACCAAGACGGATCTCGCAAAGTTCGAGAATGTCTGGGATGACCATCCAAGATGGGTCAATCTTGGCTCCCAGAAGAACTTTGCGCGCTACGCTGCGCGAATCGGCAGCGAGTGGGAAAAATCGTCCGACGCCTTCAACGAGTTCTACTTCAAGAGAGCCGTCGCGCGCGGACTGATCTTCCGTGCCACCGAGCGCATCGTTTCTGCGCAACCTTGGTACAACGGCGGATATCGAGCAAACATCGTGGCCTACGCGCTGGCGGTATTGGCTGATATCACGAAGCGAAGAAAGGAGAGCATCGATTTCCTGGGCGTCTGGAATGCACAGATGGTTGATGCCGTGTTGGAGGATGCCATCGCTGTCGTGTCGGGCGTGGTGAACGATGACATCACCAAGCCACCACACGGTATCTCGAACATCTCCGAGTGGTGCAAGAAGGAGGCGTGCTGGACGAGGATACTGGCTCGTACCGAGGCCATTGCCAATCTCCTGTCACCAGAATTTTATGACCGGCTCGTCTCGCTCGATGAGCAGACTGTCGTCGTGCAGTCTGCGAAGCAGACGCAGCGAATCGACAATGGCATTGAGACACAGCGAAAGGTTCTGGCTGTTCCTGCTGCGGAATGGACGCGCATCCACCGGTCTTTGCTTGAAAGAAATCTACTTACTCCAAAGGAGGCTGGCGTACTGAAGGTGGCCATGCAGATTCCAATCAAGATTCCAACAGAGAAGCAGAGCCTCGTTCTGCTGGAAATCATCCATAAAGGACGAATGGAAGGTATTGTTTCCGTCGAATCCTGACAGAGGTTGCAGATGATGGTGCAGCCTGAGGTGACGTCAAGGTACGCTTCAGGCGCCCAGGTAGATCGATGTCACTTTCAGCCTTTCATGCCCGAGTTCGCGGCTGATCTGCTGCCGAGCGTGTTGGTCGCTCGTCCGATGGCTTCCACTGAGCTGGGCTTTGCCAGGACCACTCACCGCTGGCGCCTTCCACCCCGTCAGCGTCTCATACCGCATCTGCGCGTACCGAGTCCGCCCTGAACAATTCCGTTTTCAGCCGCAGGCGGGTTGGCGCGCCTGCAGCAGCGATTAGTGCGGCGATGACCGCCTGCAAGGCCAAGCCCCATCGGGCGCAATAAAGCCGCAGTGCGGCCAGGATCAGGCGCAGGGTGTGACCCGCGCCGCACATCACCGCATGCAGCGCATCGCCCAGTTGCCCCTTGAGCGGATTTCTTGCCAGCCTGCCGTCCATCTTCATGTGCCCGATGGCCGGCTCAATGGCGCTGCGTCGCTTGATCATCGCTTTCAAGGTCTTGGTGATGCCCCATCTCTGTCCCGAGCGCAAGATGCGCACACCTTCGATCTCCACACCCCGGTAGCCCTTGTCCACGATGGCCGCGGCCGGCAGCCTGTCTGTGCCGGCAAGGATGCCCACCTGCTCCAGCGTCTCGGCCAGGGTGTGGTCGTCGTAGGGGTTGCCTGGCATGGAGCGCATGCCCACCACCAGCCCTTCCTTGAGCGTGGTCGCGATGCTGACCTTCACACCAAACTCGTACGGTGTCCTGGCCTTGCCTTTGCTGATGCATTCCACCTCGGGCGCGTGCAAGGCGTACAGCTTGTTCTTGTCCTTCGTGCGCTGGGAGAGGATGCGGCTTGTGCGCTCGAGCAGGTCCTGCACCTTGGCCTTGGCCGCCTCGGGCAGCACATGCAGTTGGCGCTGCACCTCACGGTGCACGCGGCCCACGCGGGTGCGCAGCGTGCGCACGGCCTTCTTCATGCGCTTGAACTGCTTGGCATGCGCGTAGCGTCCAATCTGCGCGGCTAGCCCGGACATTTCGTTAGCAAGCCTGTTGAAGTGATTTTCGGGTGGTCAGGTTGACCCGGCGACGCGGTAGTGGGGATGGGCGGCGTGGGAAGCGATTTTTCAGTGTCGCAGGCGCAATTTCCCCTACCCCCGTTGCTTTATAGCGTGCCGGGGACAGCACTTTTCAGCGCTACGGAGCCATGGCGCGGGCGGCGTGCGCATAGACGTGGCGTAGCGGAT
>JACDJC010000266.1_pt1 | contig 66649 bp, 51 predicted proteins | sample 7454191 | NCBI WGS metagenome assembly JACDJC01 (sample SAMN14253291, study PRJNA609438) | sludge metagenome | isolation source: sludge after 25d culture with pyrite and EDTA | collected 2018-12-20 | reverse complement strand
AGTACTTCGGCTGGATCCCGAAGCCGGCCACGCCGATTCCGCAGGTCACGGCGAAGGAACCGGCCCGCAAAAAGGATCGGCGTTTCACGGTCACCAGCGAGACCGCGCCGCTGCCGGCGGTGGCGATGACCTGGCTGATTCAGCCCGCATCGGACAGTGCCGACCGCCTCCCGCTGCAGGTTGCCGCCGCCTTGCTGTCGTGGGGAGATTCCTCGCGGTTGTACCAGTCGCTGGTCTACCGTCATCGGGTCGCCCAGGAGGCCGGCGCCTACGCCGACGCCCGGGTCGGGCCGGGGCTGTTCACAGTCTACGCGATCCTTGCCAGCGGACACCGGCCGGCCGAGGCGGAGAAGCTGTTGGACGAGGAGATCATCTGGCTGGCGACCCAGCCGATTCCGGAAGCCGAACTGGACAAGATCAAGACCCAACTGCTCACCAGCGAACTGGAACAGCGCCAGACCGCGCAGGGCATTGCCTTCGCGCTGGGTCAGGCCAGCCTGATCGACGGCGACGTGGCATACGCCAACCGTGATCTCCTCGCCCTGCAGAAAGTCAGCGCACAGGACGTGCACCGGGTCATGCAGAAGTATCTCACTGGCGCCAAGAAGGTCACCATCGACTACCTGCCGCAGGCCAAGGCGGCGCCGAACCCCGCCGAGGGAGCAGCGAAATGAGCCGCACCACCTGTTTCCATATGGTCGTCTTGACGGCCGCCCTGCTTGCTTCCGGCATCGCCTTGGCGGATACAGCCCCGGCAGGCAACTTCCCCGCCACACCCCCGGCTCCGGGGCCGGCGCCGCAGCTGACCGTGCCGACGCCGACCGCGCAGCTCCTGCCCAATGGCCTGGAGGTCATCAGCGTGCGCCGCGCCGGCCTGCCGCTGGTGACGGCGCAACTGGTGGTGCGTCGCGGCGGTGAGATGGACCCGCGCAACCTGGCGGGTTTGGCCGACCTCACGGCCCATTTGCTGAGCAAGGGAGCCGCAGGCAGGACCGCGCCGGAGATAGCCGCTGCCGCCGAGACGTTGGGTGGCACGCTGGATGCTTCTGCCGGCTGGGACGAAAGCACGGTCGGCATTACCGTCACCACGCCGAAATTGCCGGCCGCGCTCGGCCTGCTGGCCGAGGTGGTGCGCCAGCCGGATTTCAGCGCCGCTGAATTGGAGCGCGCCAAGGCACAGGCGATCGACGACCTGCGTCTGCAACTGAGCCGGCCCACCGCGCTGGCCTCCCTGGCGGCCAGCCGCGGGGTATTCGGCGAGGGCGCGTATGGTCATTCGCGTCTCGGCACGCCCGATTCGATCGGGCGCATCACCCGCACCGAGGTGCAGCAACTGCACGGCGAGCTGTACCGGCCGGACAATGCGATCCTGATCCTCACCGGCGACATCACCGCGGTACAGGCAGAACAACTGGCGCAGGCCAGCTTCGGCGACTGGCGCAAGCCGGCCACGCCGTTGCCGCCTCGTCCGGCCGGCCGTGCGACCGGCAAGTTGCCCACGGTTTTGTTGATCGACCAGGCTGGTGCCGGCCAGGCCGGCGTGGTCGTGGCCCATGCCGCACCGCCGCGCAACGATGCCGATTACTACGTCGGCACCGTGGCCAATGCGGTGCTTGGCGGTTCGTACTCGGCGCGCCTGAACCAGGAGATCCGGATCAAGCGTGGCCTTTCCTACGGCGCCGGCAGCCATCTGCAGCCGCTGGACAACGCCGGTATCTGGCTGGCCTCGGCCCAGACCAAGAACCCGTCGGCGCCGCAAGTGGTCGACCTGATGCTCGGCGAATTCAAGCGGCTCGGCGGCTCGCGCGTATCCGCCGACGAACTGGCCGCGCGCAAGGCCACCCTGATCGGCGGCTACGGCCGCAGCCTGGAAACTACGGCCGGCTTGGCCGACCAGGTTGCCGATCTGGCGATCTACGGCGTCACGCTGGACGAGATCGGCAACTACATCGCGCAGGTGCAGGCCGTCACCCCCGGGCAGATCGAGGAGTACGCACGCCAGCACCTGGACGGCGATGCCGGCCACGTGGTGGTGGTGGGCGATGCCGCCCAATTCGCCGCGGCCATCCGCAAGGAACACCCCAAGGCGGTGCTGCTGGAAAGTACGGCGCTGGATCTGGACAGTCCCGACCTGCAGTCACCAGGCCCGAAATAGCTCGCCTCATGGCGTTCCCCCGCCCCCGAAACTCCGTCACGCCGGCCGGAATCGGGGGCCGCGGGCATCAGCAGGCGGGCACGATGGTGACCGCCGCGTATGGGGTTCAGCGGAGTTGACGCCTTCACTTCGAGGCGACATAGTTTTGTAAACCATACAGTACGTTAACATTCCAGCAGATCGAATCGAGACCTCCATGCACGTTCTTGCCCGCACCCGCCATCTTGGCGTGGCGCTCGTCTTTCTTTTACTCGCTTTTCCCTCCGACGCGGCCCATCTGCAGCTCGAGGTCGGGCCCAGCTACATGGACGGCTGGGGCACCGCGGCAGTGTTTGTCGAGGGCGTGGCCGACGCCCGCCGCCTCGGCGACAGTCGCTGGAGTTGGTCGCCCGACGTGTCGCTGGGTTGGATCGAGGGCCGCAATGTCTCCCGTTACCGGGACACTCGCTACACCACGCAGGACGATGTGTGGCTACTCTCGGCTGGCGTGCGCCTCCAGCACTACGATGCCGACGGCGGTGGGCGGGGATGGTTTGTGAGCTGGCAGCCGGCCGTGACCCGTGGCCGCACCCAGGCCTTGAGCAGTCCCTACGAGTTCGTCAGCACCCTGGGCTGGCAAGGCCGTCGCTTCAGTTTCCAGATCCGCCACATTTCCAACGCCGGCCTGCACAACCCCAACCGCGGTGAAACCATGGCACTGATCGGCATGGGCTTCGGTCTGTAACGGCCTGCCTCGTCAGTGCCCGCCCGTGGTGCGCCCGGCCTTGGGCGTGAACGGCGGCTTGGCCAGCCAGACCACCAGCATCAGCCCGATGAAGATCCAGCCCAGCGCGTGGAACACCTCGTTGAATGAGATCTGGTAACCCTGCTGGGTGATCATGTCGTTGATCATGCTGGCGCCAAGCTGCCGATCGCCCGCGCCCAGGTGCGTCATCGCCGCCTGGCTGATCGGGTTGTAGGGCGTGATGTGCTCGGCCAGTTGTTCATGATGGCTGACCGCACCACGGGTCCACATCAAGGTGGTGATCGAGGCGGAGAAGCTGCCGCCGAGCGTGCGCAGGAAGGTCGACAACCCCGAGCCGGCGGCGATCTCGTCCTGTCGCAGGTCGGACAACAAGATGGTGAGCGTCGGCATGAAGAACAAGGCCACCCCCAGGCCCTGCCACAGCTGCACCACGGCGACGTGGTGGAAGTCGACCTGCAGATAGAAACCCGAACGCATGAAACTGGTCAGGCCCAACACCAGGAACGCCGCCGACGCGAGCAGGCGCAGGTCCACGCGGGTGGCGTATTTGCCCACGAAGAAGGTGAGCACCACCGGGATCACGCCCAGCGGAGCGGTGGCGAGACCGGCCCAGGTCGCGGTGTAGCCCAGGTTCTGCTGCAACCACAGCGGCACCAGCAGGCCGATCGCGAAGAATGCCGCATAGCCCATCACCATGGCCATGGTGCCGGTGGTGAAGTTGCGGTGGCGGAACAACTTCAGGTCGACGATCGGGTCCGGGTCGGTCAGCTCCCAGATCAAGAAGATCGCGATCGCGATCGCCGAGATGATGCTGGCGATGATGATGAAATTGGAGTTGAACCAGTCCGCATCGTTGCCCTTGTCCAGCACGATCTGCAGCGCGCCCACGCCGATGATCAGCGTGGTCAGGCCGACGTAGTCGATCCGTGGCCGCTCGCGCCGCTCGACCTTGCCACGCAGCTGGTGGGCGATCACCACGCTGGAGAAGATACCGATCGGCACGTTGATGAAGAAGATCCACGGCCACGAATAATTCTCGGTGATCCAGCCGCCCAGGATCGGGCCGGCAATCGGCGCCACCACCGTCACCATCGCCAGCAGCGCCAGCGCCATGCCGCGCCTGGCGGGTGGATAGATGCCGATCAGCAGGCTTTGCGTGACCGGGTACATCGGTCCGGCCACCGCGCCCTGTATGGCGCGAAACACCAGCAGCATGCCCATGCTCTGCGAGATGCCGCACATGAACGAGGACGCCACGAACAGCAAGGTGCAGGCGGTGAACAGGCGCACTTCGCCGAAGCGGCGGGTGAGAAATCCGGTCAGCGGCAGCGAGATCGCCATGCTCACCGCGAACGAGGTGATCACCCACGTGCTCTGGTCGTTGCTGACGCCGAGGTTGCCGGCGATGGTCGGCAGCGAGACGTTGGCAATCGTGGTGTCCAGCACCTGCATGAAGGTGGCCAGCGACAGGCCGACCGTACTCAGTGCCAGATGGGGTGGGCGGAATGGGGTGGCCATCTGCGTGTGTGGATGAATGGGGAGTTGGGAGCCGGGATTCGGGAATGGGGAATGGGAGCTCGGGAATCGGGGTTCGCAAGAGCCAACGGTCGCCAGCGGGCAAGGTCAGCCGTTGCTTTTCCGCTTCCCGGTTCCCGACGGGGCTTCTATTTGCCGCCGGCCAGGTTGGCGTGGATGATCTGCCGGATTGCCGCGTCGGCTTTGGTCAGCTGATCCTTGTAGATGTCGGTGCTGAACGCAGGCCGGGTCGGCGCCTGCAGCGGCAGGGTCGGCCCGCTCTGGTCGTGCAGGCCCACGCTGACGGTGAGTGACATCCCCAGGCGCAGCGGATGCCTGGCCAGTTGTGCGGGGTCGGTGAACACCACCCGCACCGGGATGCGCTGCACGATCTTGATCCAGTTGCCGGTCGCGTTCTGCGCCGGCAACAGCGAGAATGCGCTGCCGGTGCCGACGCCCAGGTTTGCCACCTTGCCCCGGTACTCCACCGAGCCGCCGTAGACGTCCGATTCGATCCTCGCCGGCTGGCCGATGCGCATGTCGGTGAGCTGGGTTTCCTTGAAATTCGCATCGATCCAGACCTCCTGCAGCGGCACCACTGCCATCAACGGCGTGCCCGGCTGCACCCGCTGGCCCACCTGTACCGAGCGTTTGGCCACATAGCCGTCCACCGGTGCGCGCAGCGTGGTGCGGGCGTCGGCGAGATAGGCGGCGCGCAATTTCGCGGCAGCGACCTGCACTTGCGGGTGGGAGGCGACCACGGTGTCGTCGACCAGTACCTTGCTGGTCTGGTATTGCTGCTGAGCGGTGACCAGGGCGTTCTGTGCCATGGTCAGCGCGTCGCTGGCATGGGCCAGTTCCTCGGCCGAGATCGCGCCGGAGGTGGCCAGTGCCACGCGTCGCCGGTAGTCCGAACGTGCCTTGTCCACGGCGGTACTGCGCGCTGCCACGTCGGCGTGCGCGCCACTGACGCTGGAATAAAGGCCGCGCACCTTGCGCACGGTCAGTGCCAGGTTGGCCCTGGCCTCGGCCAGCGCCACGTCGGCATCGCTCGGGTCCAGCCGCACCAGCACGTCGCCCGTGTGCACCAGATCGCCGTCGTCGGCGCCGATGCTGACCACGGTGCCGGGCACCTGCGGAGTGATCTGCACCACGTTGCCGTTGACGTAGGCGTCCTCGGTGCTTTCATACCAACGGGCCTCGAAGTAGTACCAGAGCCCCCAGCCGATGGCGGCCAGCAGCACCACGATGCCGAGCAGGCGCAGCATCACGCCGCGTGACCTCTTCGGTCGGGGCGGCGGCGCCTCGGCGTCGGTCGGCGTGTCATCGGGCCCGGAGGGAGGTTGAGCGGCCATGCGGACTGCCTCAGGAATGCGCATACGTGGAAGAGGATGGCGCCGGCACCTCGGCGCGGGGCCGGTAGCCGCCGCCGAGCGCCTGGATCAGTTGCACCGAGCGGTCGACCTGCTGCGCCTGCAGCGCGGCCATGGCGCGGTCGGCCTGCAGCACCTGCCGGCGCCGGCTCAACGCCTCCAGACAACTGCCGACACCGGCCTGGTAGCGTTCCAGCGCCAACGCCCAGGCTTCTTTCGCGGCGGCCTGCACCCGCCGCTGGGCAGCGATTTGCTGCGCCAGCGAGTGCAATGCGGAGACATCGTCGGCGACTTCATTCACGGCGTTGACCAGGATCTGGTTGTACTGCGCCACCGCCAGGTCGTACTGCGCATCCTTGCCGGCGAGATTGGCGCGCAGGCGACCGCCGTCGAAGATCGGCAGGCTCAGCGAGGGGCCAAGCTGGTAGAAACGCGATGGCAGGGTGAACGGGTTGCCGCCGCCGACCTGGATCACGCCGGCCATGGCGCCGATGCTGATATCGGGCAGGAACCCGGTCTTGGCGACCTTGATGTCCTTGCTCGCCGCCTCGACGCGCCAGCGTGCCGCGAGCAAATCCGCGCGGTGGCCGATCAAGCCGATCGACAGGTCGTCCGGCACTGCCACGGCGGCCGGCGAGAGCAGGCGCGGCCGGGCGATCTCGTGGCCGCGATCCGGCCCCTTGCCCAGCAATACGGACAGCGCCGAGCGGGCGGCGTCGACCGCGCGACCGGCCAGTGCCACGTCCTGCTCGGCGGTCGCCACTGCACCTTCGGCCTGCTTCACGGCGAGCTGGTTGTCGATGCCGGCAGCCACCCGTTGCGCGGTCAGGGTGCGGGTGCGCTGCGCCCGCTGCAGTTCGTCTGCGGCCAGATCCTTGCGGGCGAAAGCGTAACCGAGTTGCGCATAGGCGCGTGCCACGTTGCCGGACAATTCGATGCGCGCCGCGTGCGCGTCGACTTCGGCGGCACGCGCGGCGCCCAGGGCCGCCTGCCACGCGGCGCGCTTGCCGCCCCAAAGGTCCAGCCCCCACTTGAAGCGGCCGTAGGCATAGTCGTTGATGTTGAAGTGGCCACCACCGCTCTCCGCGGACATCACGGTGGTGGGAAAGCGTGCGCCGGAGACGCCCGCCCCACCGCTCACGCCGGGGCCGCGCGCCGCATCGGCGATACCGAGCTCGGCTTGCGCGGCGCGTGCGCGCGCATCAGCCACGGCCAGGCCGGGGTTGTGCCCGAGTGCATCTTCGATCAGCGCATCCAATTGGGGGTCGCCCAGGGCATTCCACCAATCCGCGGTGGGCCACGCGCCCTTGGAACCGCTCGCGCAGGCGAGGCTGCGCGAGCAATGCAACGAAACCGGATCGGTCAGCCTGCCGTCGGGACGCAGGCCGGTGCTGCTGGCGCAACCGGCCAGCGCGAGGGTCAGCGCGACCGTGGTCGCGAGCAAGTGCAGACGCATCGGAGTGGACCAGGCGAGGCTCATGATCTGTCGCGCAAGGGGGGCAGTACACGGGTAAGGAACTCGTACCGTCGGGCGTGTCCGGTACGGTCCCGCGGGCTCCGGGCCGCAGCCGTCGCCCGCGCACGGCGGACGTGGACAGCAAAGAGCAGGCGCCGCTTCACGCAGGCATTGTTGCTGCCGGATAGATACCTGTCAAGGCAATTATATCCACGTCTATGTCTATCCGGCCGGCTTGAATTTCCGTCAGCCGTGGCTGTGGACCACCTCGCCGGTCGCGTCAGTCGCCCAATCAAGCACCCCGGTGGTCCAGGCGGATGGTGTGCCGGGAGTGGTAAAGTGGCCATCGGAGGCGGGCCCGTTGCGGTCGATCTCCCCGCCCCGCCCCGCCCCGCCGCGGCCGGTCCGACCGGCGCTTGGGTATTTCCGGGAGCGGCGGTCCAACCTCGGAGCAGTGCATGGAACCGAAATTCTGGCAAGAACGCTGGCGCCAGGGCCGCATCGGTTTCCATCAGGATTGCGTCACGCCCCTGCTCGAGCAGTATTGGGAATCGCTTGCCTTGCCGCCGGGCAGCCGGGTGTTCGTACCGCTGGCCGGCAAATCCCGCGACCTTGCCTGGCTGGCCTCGCAAGGCCACCGGGTGCTGGGTGTCGAGTTGTCCCCGCTGGCGGTGGAGCAATTTTTCGCCGAGCACGGCCTGACGCCGGCAACCCGCGATACCCGCTACGGCCGTCATTACCTTGCTGCGGGCGCTGGTGCCGGGAGTATCGAACTGATCTGTGGCAACGTCTTCGGCCTCGATGCCGAGCTGTTGTCCTCCTGCACCGGCGTGTTCGACCGCGCCGCCCTGGTGGCCCTGCCGCCTGACCTGCGTCGACGTTATGCCGACGACGTGTACGCCAGGCTCCCGGCCGGTTGCCGCGGGCTGTTGATCACCTTCGAGTATGCGCAAAACGAGATGGCCGGGCCGCCGTTCTCGGTATCCCAGGCGGAGATCCGTGCCTTGTACGGCCAGGCGTGGACGGCCAGCGTCTTGACCCGTCAGGACACGCTCGCGCAGCAGCCCAAGTTCGCTGCGGCCGGGCTCGCAGCACTCGCGACGGTGGCCTACCGCATGGAGCGTCGCGCCTCTTCCTGACGCATTCGACGCGGGTGGTCAGACCACCCGGCCGGCACCAGGCACTGATCCGGGCCGAACGCAACCGCCGTGCCGGCCAGCTGCCGAACCCAGGAAGACGAGCCTCAGCAACTCGGCACGATGTGGCTGTACCTGTCCAGCAGCACGGCGGTGGTCGTGTCGCCGACCGGTTGACGATAGCCTCCGGGCCCGTATTCCGTGATCAGATCGGGTCTGTAGGCCTTGAAGAAGCGCTCGATCAGGCGGGTCGTGTCGATCCCGGTGGCGGACAGGCTGTCGTCTTGCGGGTCGACCTCGAGGCGGACGGGTATCAGCGGCTGCTCGGCAGGACCGCTCACCTTCCGCGCTCCTTCGGCGGGATCGAATACGCTGCCGTGCGCACAGCACACGATCATGCCGGGTTTGCCCGCCAGTTCGCTGGCATCACCAGCGTAGCGGATGACACTGGCGGCCTTGTTCGGGTAGCTCAACTGGTGGGTGCAGATCGCGACGTAGGCAACCAGGTTGTGCTGTTTCCCCACGCCGCCGGGCCATGCGTAATCACCCTCTTCGCCGCTGAGCGTCCGGGGTGCGGCACTGGCCTGGCCGAGGTTGATAAGAAAGCACGGCGCGGCCTGGAACGGATAGTGGAACAGATAGGCCTGATCGGTCACCAGCTCCGAGGCCTTGAGTGCAACGCCTTGCGCGTCGACCAGTTTGGCGCTGGGATAGGCCTGCACGCCTGCGGCAAGGGCGGGCCACGCATCCGTGGCGAACGCGGCGGCAGCCCCGGCACAGATCTGGACGAATTGGCGACGATCCACGGAAGACTCCTCTGAAGAACCGCCGCCGGAATCGGCGGCGGTACGGTACGGGTTCACGCCAGGAACATGTCCCGGTAAATGCCGCGCGCCCATTCCAGCGTGGCCACGGCGCGCGCGGCCGAGCGCTCGTTGTAGACCTTGGTGGACTTGGAGAAACCGGTGATCAGGTCCGTCTTTGGATCGTAGTCGTAACCGGCGTCGACGCTGATCGCCTCCATCGGATCGGCATTGACCATGGAATAGCAGATGGTTTCGGGCCCGACCCAGGATGGCTCCTTACCCTGCACGCGTGCGGCCAGCACCTTCGCCACGTTGTGCCCCTCGGTGTTGGAGGTGTTGGCACTCTTGGAGTAGGGTTGGTTGCGCGAGTCGCCGGTCACGTACACGCGCTCGTCGCCGATGAAGTTGTTGAAGCGCGTGTCGACATACGCCTCCTTCTGGTTGCTGTGGCTCGATGGCGCCATCAAGCCGAGCTGTTCGATCAGGATCGAGCCGCGTACGTTGGCGTAGATCGCCGCATCATCGAACGGGATGGAGTCGAAGTCGGTATGTACCTGCTTGCCACCGACGTCCACCCCGGTGATGGCGGTCGACGGCCGGTACTCGATGATGCCCTTGTAGAGTTCGTCGAAGGCGGCGTGGAAGCCGGGCGCCTTGATCGTGATGTCGGGGTTGGCATCCAGCACCAGCACCTTGCCCTTGAGCTTGTTCTTCTTGATGACCGACGCGATCATGCAGGCGCGTTCGTACGGTGCCGGCAGGCAGCGGTAGTTGCCCGAAGGCACGCTCTGCAGGAACAGCCCGCCTTCAAACTCGCGTACTTTCCGGTGGATGGAGACGTGCTCGGTGCTTTGGGTAAAACCGCCCGGGTAGCTCTGGTGCAGGGCCAGTGCGGTTTCCGGATCCTTCACTCCGATCTTCTCGTAGTCGTAATCGATGCCGGGCGCCACCACGAGGTAGTCGTAATCGATTTCCCCCTTGTTGGTGATCAGCTTGCGGCTGGCGCGATCGAGACCGGTGACGGTGGCGTTGAAATAGATGTAGTTGTTGTTGGTCGCCGCATCCAGAAAGCTGTGGTCGGCCAGAAACTCCAGGTTGATGAGCCCGGCGTACCACAGGTTGCTGGAAAAGCACGATGCATACATGTCGCGCTTTTCCACCAGCACCACATCGAATTTCGGGTAGTTCTTTTTCGCGTACTTGGCAATGGTCAGGCCGGACGTCCCGCCTCCGACCACGATCAAGCGCGGCCCCTTCGCCCTGGGCAACTCGGCCTTGGTGCCGGTAGAAACGGACGGAGCCTTGTCGGCGCCGGCAAGCACCGAGGCGGCGGCCCCGGTGCTCAGGCCGGTTGCGCCCATGGCCAATGCCGTGCCACCGAGTTTCAGGAAATTGCGTCTGCTCTGATCGTTGTTCATTAGCATGTCTCCGGTAGTGACCAACACGACGAAGCGGTTCCAAGCCTGCCCGTCCGTTTGTGTGTGCGCAAGTCGAAGCCTATCCCCTGCATCGCCTGGACCATCCATCCTGACGCATTTTGGCCCCGGGCGACGCTTTCCGGAGGGCCGGATATTTTTCCCGTTGGGACCGATGCTCCCGAATCGTCTGTATTGGTGCGTTGCGGCTTGACAGTGCTTACGTCCCGTAACTATAAAACACTATACCCATGAGGGTATCCGGTTCGGCATGCTGGTCAGCGTGTCCGTGGATCGTCCTGGAGTCATCACATGATGAAACAACGCCCAATCTGGAATTCGTATGCGGCCGGAGCCGTGCTCGGCCTGGTGCTTTTGTTCACCTTCGTGCTTACCGGCCACGGCCTGGGTGCCTCCGGGGCACCCACCGCACTCGCCGCGGTTGCCTCGGATGTCCTGGCACCAAACGCCACCCAGGCCAATGATTACCTCGGCTGGATGGTCGAAGGGGGCAACAACCCGCTCGACAGCTGGATCGTGTGGGAGGTGTTCGGGGTCCTGCTTGGTGCGCTGGCCGCCGCCTGGTGGTCGGGGCGCTTGCGCGTGCGGGTGGAAGGGCCGCCGCGCATGAAGAATGCGGGGCGCTTGGCACTGGCTTTGTTCGCCGGCCTGCTGTCCGGCTTCGGTGCCCGCGTCTCGGCGGGTTGCACCAGCGGGCTGGGCCTGTCCGGTTCGGCCACGCTGGCTACGGCGGGCTTCGTCTTCCTGATCGGCTTTTTCGGCTTCGGTGCGCTGACCGCCACGTTGACACGGAGGATGTGGAAATGATCTTGCCACTTGGTTGGACCGGTCCCCTGTCGGGCATTGTGTGTGGTGTGCTGTTCGGCTGGGTATTGCAACGCGGTGGTCTCGGCAATGGCTGCCGTTTGACTGCCGGATTGCGGTTTCAGGACTCGACAGTCTTCAACGTGATGGCCAGCGCCGTTCTGGTGGCGGCGGTGGGCATGTATGTGCTGGAGCTGGTCGGGTGGCTGCAACTGGCGAATGTTTTCGTGCCCACGACGTACTTCTGGGCCACGCTGCTCGGCGGTGCGCTGATCGGCGCCGGTATGGGCCTGGGCGGTTACTGCCCCGGTACCTCGGTGGTCGGGGCCGCGGGCGGGCGCATCGATGGCCTGGTGTTTTTCATCGGGCTGATCGTCGGCGTGATTGCTTTCGCCGGTGTTTACACTCCCATCACTCCCTTGCTCTCGGCCGCCGCCGGACCCCAGGCGCAGACGCTCGATAGCTTGCTGGGGATTCCAGCGTGGCTCATCCTGGCGATCATGGCCGGGGCCATCGGCGGAGTGTGGTGGTTCACGCGTCGCAGCCAGGCCAAACCCAGCATCACCTGCGCCGATTGACCCGATGGCGCCTTCAACACGAGAAGATGGATGATGAAAAAGAACAGTACTCGCCACCCCGTTGCCTTGGCCTGCAAACTGTCAGTGCTTACGCTGGCGTTGGCTGCCTTGGCCCCCTTGCCTGCTGCGGCCGGCCCCTCCTCCGGCGAGGCCGCACCGCTTGGACAGACCAATCCCTGCGCGCCCACGCGCCCGGCCAATCCGTGCGCACCGCGGAAGGCCCCGCCGGCCAACCCATGCGCACCCCGGAAGGCCGCGCCAGCCAATCCGTGCGCACCGCAGCGGGCGGCACCCGTCAACCCGTGCGCTCCCAGGGCTGCCGGTGAGGCGGACAAGCAGCAAAAAGCGGGCAAAGATTGCACCACCGGCCCGCTCAATCCCTGCGCGCCCGCTCCCAAGTGCAAGAAGGATGGTGAACCGTAATGCCCCAGGCCCAGGGCTTCCGTGCCGATCGCGCACACTTGTCCTTTCCCCCGGTACGCCTGGCCGCGAGCCTGCGTACGCTCGACCGTGCCCGCCGCAAGCGCGCACGCCGTGCCGCTGAGGCCTTGATCGATTGCCTGCACGGGTTTGTGCACGCTGGCCAGGCCCCATTGGCGGCCGCCATCGGCGACGCGGGAGCGCCCCGGGTCTGGCAGCATTACCGGCCCGATGCCGCCGCACTCGATGCGGGGCCGGACGCCCTGCATTACTACTACCACTCGCACGTTTCGCCAGGGGTCGCTGCCGGGGAGCACGGTCACTTCCACCTGTTCGCTCGACTCGGCAGCGATGCGGCGGCGGGCGCGTCCTATACCCATTTGGTCGGTATCGGCGTCGATGCGCGCGGGATGCCGTGCCGGCTGTTCACGACCAATCGCTGGGTTACCGGCGAAACCTGGCTGCCGGCGGATCGCGTGCTTGCCCTCACTGAACAAATCGCCGCAGCGCCGGCCGCGGCGAACGATCCGGTGGATCGGTGGTTGCGCGCACAACTGGGCGTGTTCGCGCCGCAGATCACCCAACTCCTGCGCCATCGCGACCGGCGCATCACCGCGCGGCGCCGCGGCGGGCGACGTCCCGGGTTGCTCGACGATCGGCGCATGCAGGTCATCAGCCAGTGCCGGGTATCGGTGGCGACGCAATTGGCTGCACTCGACCAGCTTGTCCACTAATTGCCCGTACGGGCGAGAACGGGGAACCAACATGAAAACAGGCATCAAGACCCTCCTGGCCACCGTATTTGCACTGCTCGGGAGCGCGGTGGCCAACGCGGTCGAACTGCCCGGCCCGGTGGTGAGTCCACAGTGGCTGGCGCAGCACCGCAGCGAGGTCAACATCGTGGATGTTCGTGGCGACACGGCGACGTTTACCCAGGCGCCCACCTTCACCACCGAGGACGGCGTGAAGTCGCTGGCGACCGCGGGCGGACACATCCCGGGGGCCTTGTTGCTGGACTTCGGCAAGACACGCGTGCCGCGCATGATCGACAACCGCGAGATCAAGTGGATGCTGCCGGACCAGCAGGCCTTCCAGAGCCTGATGCGCGGCATCGGCGTCAAGGCCGGACGCCCGACCGTGATCGTTCCGGAAGGCGGCACCGGCTCGGAACTGGACATGGCAGCGCGGGTGTACTGGTCGATGAAGGTTTATGGTGACGATCAATTGGCCCTGCTCGACGGCGGTACCTCCGGCTGGCTGCAGCATGGTCTGCCGTTTGCGACGAGCGCCGCCGCTACCACGCCCGGCAACTGGGTGGCGACCGCGCCGCGCCTGCGCTACGTCGCCAGCAGCGCTGATGTGGCCGCGGCGATCGGTACCGGTACGCAAATCGTGGATGCACGCCCGACACCGTTCTATCTGGGCCTGGTGAAGAAGCCGGTGGTCGGGCAGGCCGGTCACATCGAGGGTGCGGTCAACTTCCCGCCTGACCTGCGCACGCTCAGCAAGGATGACGGTACGCATCTGCTCACGCGGGCCGATTACACCGCCATCTTCAAGTATCTGGATATCGCTCCGCAGAAGCCGACCATCACGTATTGCAATACCGGACATCTGGCTGCCGGCGCGTGGTTCGTCATCAGCGAGGTGATGAACAACCCGGACACACGGTTGTACGACGGATCGATGTATCAGTGGACGACCGAACAGCGCCCGGTCGTCGGCCTGCAGCCCTGAGGTGCTGTTGATGGTTGGCAGCGTGCCGGGTGACCGGCTCGGCAGACTCCCGGCCCTTGGCGTACCAGGGGCGTTACCCGGATCGATTGAGACGGAGTGAGGAATGGTGGATCAGTTTGATTTCAAGCGAGGGCGGATACTGCCGGCTCCGGAAAATTTCCTGAGTGCCGTCGGCAAGTCGCGCCGGCGCGCGCTCGGCGGCCTGCTTGCCGGCGGCGCGGCGCTGCTCACCGCCGGTACCGCGCAGGCTGCACAGGCCGTCGGTGCGGCAGCCGACAACGCCGGGAAAGCCATGCCACCGGGCATTCCGCCCTGGTCGCAAACACTGGGCAAGCCCGTTGGCGCCAATCCATACGGAATACCCTCTTCGTTCGAGAGCACCACCATCCGGCGCAGCAGCCCGGGCCTGACCACCACCACGCAGTCGTCGGTGGCGTTCACGCCGCTGCAGAATCTGTTCGGCATCATCACGCCGAATGGACTGCATTTCGAACGCGATCACAATGGCCGTCCCGACATCGATCCCTACCAGCATCGCTTGATGGTGCACGGTCTGGTGCGCAAACCAAAAATCTATTCGATGGAGGATTTGCTGCGCTTTCCTTCGGTGTCGCGCATCCACTTCGTCGAGTGCGGCGCGAACTCGGCGATGGAATGGGCCAACCCGTCCGTCCCGACCGTGCAATATACGCACGGCATGCTGAGCTGCTCGGAGTGGACCGGCGTGCCGCTGTCGACCCTGCTCGAGGATGTCGGCTTCGACACCAAGAAGGCCAAGTACCTCCTGGCCGAAGGCGCCGACGCGGCCGGGCTCACACGTACCATTCCCATTTCGTTCGCCCTGGATGACGTGCTGGTCGCGTATGGCCAGAACGGTGAAATGCTGCGGCCTGAACAGGGCTACCCGGTACGCCTGCTGGTTCCCGGGGTGCAGGGTATTTCCAACGTCAAGTGGCTGCGCCGGATCAAGGTCGGCGACATGCCGTGGGACACGCGCGAGGAAACGCTGCAGTACAGCGACCTGATGCCCGATGGCAGCCTGCGCCAGTACACCTGGATCCAGGAAGCCAAGTCGGTGATCACCTCGCCTTCCGGTGGCCAGCAATTGCTGGACAAGGGCGGCTATTTCGAGATCACCGGGCTGGCGTGGTCGGGCCGCGGCCATATCAAGCGCGTGGACATTTCCACCGACGGCGGCAAGAACTGGCGTACCGCAAAGCTGCAGGCGCCCGTGCTCGACAAGGCACTGACCCGGTTCCGCGCCGACTGGACGTGGGATGGCAGTCCGGCGCTGCTGCAAAGCCGATGCATCGACTCGACCGGTTACGTGCAGCCGAAGATGCGCCAGTTGCGGGAAGTGCGTGGCACGCATTCGATCTATCACAACAATGCTATCCAGACCTGGCTCGTTGATGCCGAGGGCAAGGTGCACAATGTCGAAGTCTGATCATCTCGTGGGCGCGCTCGCCGGCCTGTTGTTGTTCGCCATGACGGTGCCAGCGCTGGCGCAGGTCGACAAATACAAGCTCGGGCGCACCGCCACGCCCGCCGAGATCGCCGGCTGGAATATCGACGTCCGTCCGGACGGGATGGGGCTGCCCGACGGACAGGGCTCGGTGGCGCAGGGTGCCGATGTCTATGACACCAACTGCGCGGTCTGTCACGGCACCTTCGGCGAAAGCAACGAGTATATTCCGCTCACCGGGATCGAGACCAAACTACCCCATGCGACCACGCTGTTCGACTACATCAATCGGGCCATGCCGTTCACGCATTCCAAATCGCTGACGGCGGATGAAGTCTACGCGGTGAGCGCATACGTGCTGAACCTCAACAACATCGTCACGGGCGACTTCGTGGCCAACAAGGAGACGCTGCCCAAGGTCAAGATGCCGGCCAGCGACAAGATGAAGCCCTATCCGGGCTTGATGAGCATCGACGGCAAGCCCGATGTGCACAACGTCGCCTGCATGAAGGACTGCGCCAAGGACGTCGAGGTCACCGCAAGCCTTCCGCCGGGGTTCGTCGAGAATCTCTATGGCGATATCCGGGACAACTTCCGTGGCCTGGCGACCATGAACGAAGCGGGGCCACCGCCATCCGCCGGGCCAGCCCCGGCCGCCGACGCTGCCGAGTTGCTCCAGAAGTTCGGCTGCACCGCCTGCCATGCCGTCGACAACAAGCTTGTCGGTCCCGCGTTCCGTGAAGTCGCCGACAAGTATCGAGGTGATTCCGGCGCCACCGCCCACCTGACCAAGAAGATTCGTGATGGCGGCTCCGGCGTGTGGGGAGCCATTCCGATGCCACCACAACCCGGGCCGTCCGATCTCGAGTTGGCCACCATCGTGGACTGGGTGCTGACGCTGCCACCGAAAAAGTGAACCATCGCAACGCGTGACCGCCTGATGCAATCGCCACTGACCCATGAAACACGTCATACTATCTGAGGAGTTACCGATGAATATTTCGAGAAGGGCATTTCTGCGGGCCAGCGCCGGCGGCACTGCCTTGCTCTTGGCGACGGCGGCAGGATTCCTGCCGCGGTCCGTCCTGGCCGCGGCCGAAGCGACGGGACCGGTCGATCCGCGCAAGGAGTTCGAGGCACGTACCCTTGACGGGGTGGTCAAGGCGTTTGGCGGCAGCACGGCGCAGAAGTCGTCCGAGATCGACTTGCAGGCGCCGGAGATCGCCGAGAACGGCGCCGTGGTGCCGCTGGTGATCGACAGCAAGCTGCCCGGCACCCGCATGATCGCGATTGTTTCGGAAAAGAACCCCCATGCGCTGTCGGCAGTCTTCCATATCCCCGAGGGTACGGAACCCTACGTGATGACCCGTGTGAAAGTTGCCGAGACATCGGACGTGATTGCCCTGGTGCAGACAGACAAGGGCTTCTTCTACACCGATCGACTGGTCAAGGTAACCCTTGGCGGTTGCGGCGGCTGAACTGAACCTGGAGAAAGATGATATGGCAGACCCCATGCGAATTCGCGCTTCCCTGACCGGCGATACCGTCGAGGTGAAAGCGTTGATATCCCACCCGATGGAAACCGGGTTGCGCAAGGACAACGATGGCAAACTGGTTCCCGCGCACTACATCAATACCGTGAAAGTCAGTTGCAACGGCAAGGACGTGCTGACTGCGGACTGGGGCCCGGCGGTCTCGAAGAACCCGTTCCTCTCGTTCCGGTTCAAGGGCGCAGCCAAGGGCGACAAACTTACGATCACCTGGAATGATACGGCGGGCGAAACCCGCACCGATGAAGCGGTAATCAACTGATCGTAACGACAGTCGACGCGGCGGGCGCACGCCGGCAGGCAGGTCGGCCACGCAGCTTGGCGGTCGTGTTCCGACGCAGCCAAGCCGATGTGGTCGGCACCGCACGATAGGTACACCCGCACCGACCCGCGGGTGGCGACAGCTACCGAGGAACCGGCAACATGAAAACGATATCCCGACAACTGATGGTGTGGCTGGCGCTCGGCGTCGTGGCGAGCGGCAGTATGGCCATGTCGTATGTCTGGGCGCAGGATGCTACGGCCACCGATCCGTTGGCCGAGTATCGGGCCATGTTCGGCGACGAGAATCCGGCGGTCTTCTGGCTTTCCCATGGGGAGAACCTGTGGAAGGAGGCGCGCGGCACGAAGCACGTGTCGCTCGCCGAAACCTGCGATCTCGGCATGGGCACCGGTGTGATCGAGGGTGCCTATGCGCATCTGCCGCGCTATTTCGCCGACACCGACAAGGTCCAGGACCTGGAGTCGCGCCTGCTCACCTGCATGGTCCAGGGGCAGGGTATGGATCGGGCAGCCATCCTCAAGAACCGTTTCGGCGATGGTGATCCCAAGTCCGACCTGGAATCCCTCTCGGCCTACATCGCGGAGGCCTCGCGCGGGGTGGCGATCAGCCTGCCGCTCGAGCACCCGCAGGAGAAACGCGCCTACGAGATGGGCAAGGCGATCTTCTACTACCGTGCCGGCACGCACGATTTTTCCTGTGCCACCTGTCACAGCCAGTCCGGCAAGCGCATTCGGCTGCAGGAGTTGCCGAATCTGTCCGTTCCCGGGCCCGATGCCCGCGTCACGTATGCCGCCTGGCCCGCTTACCGTATCTCGCAGGGCGAGGTGCGCACGATGGAATGGCGCATTGGCGACTGCTTCCGCCAACAGCGGGTGCCGGAGCTCGTCTACGGGTCCGAGGCGGCGATCGACCTGACCATGTTCCTGGCCAAGAACGCCGAAGGCGGAGAAATGGCCGCCCCCGGCCTGAAGCGTTAAGGAGTTGACCATGCGTACCCTGATGCACTTGCTGCTGCTTGCCGCCATGGCACCGCTGGCCGCGGTTGCCGCTGACCAGGCCCCTCCCGTTGATCGCAATGCCGAAGCGGCGGCGATCATGCACGCCTCGTTCGTCCCCAAGGGCCAGGCCGGCATGGATCGACTGCACCAGGACGAGACGCAGGCGGCGTGTTCGCTGTATGCACCCGACGCACCACCGTCTGCCATCACCACCAAGCTGCTGGAAGCGAACCGTGCGATGGTCAAGTATCCCGCCGACGGCAAGTATCTCGGCGACTGGAAGCGCGGCCAGGCAATTGCCGAGGACGGCAGGGGCAAGCAGTCCTCGGATGATCCGGACGAGCCCTCGGGCGGCAATTGCTACGCCTGCCATCAACTCGACAAGCAGCAGGTCGCCTACGGCACCATCGGCCCGTCGCTGTACCAATACGGCAAGCTGCGCGGGCAGTCCGAGCCGATACTGAAGCTGGCGTGGAGCATGCTCAACGACATGAAGGGTTACACCCTGTGCTCGGCGATGCCGCGCTTCGGGACCAAGGGCATTCTTACCGAACAGCAGATCAAAGACGTGATGGCGTTGTTGTTCGACCCCGCCTCGCCGGTGAACCAGTGATGTCGACGGGAGTGGTCCGATGAACATCAACCGTCGTGAATTCCTGCAGATGCTGGCCGCCGCCGCCGCTGCCGGCCTGCCGCTCGGATCGGCGCGCGCCTTTGCCGCCGGCGGCGGCGACATCCTGTATGACCCGCCGGCATTCGGCAACGCCAGTTTGCTGCACATGACCGACAGCCATGCGCAGCTCATGCCGATCCATTTCCGCGAACCGTCATACAACATCGGCGTCGGCGTCGCCCGGGGCCGCCCGCCACACCTGGTCGGCGAACACCTGCTCAAGTTCTACGGCATCAAGCCGGGAACCCGCGAGGCACACGCACTGACCTGCCTCGACTTTGTCGAAGCCGCGCAACGCTATGGGAAGGTGGGCGGTTACGCCCACCTGGCGACCCTGGTCAAACGCCTACGTGCCAGCCGCCCCGGCGCGTTGCTGCTCGATGGCGGCGATACCTGGCAAGGCTCGGCAACGTCCTTGTGGACCAAGGGCCAGGACATGGTCGATGCCCAGCTCGAGCTGGGTGTGAACGTGATGACCGGGCATTGGGAGTTCACCTATGGTGCCGATCGCGTCATCGAGGTGGTCAACGGACCGTTCAAGGGCAAGGTCGACTTCGTTGCGCAAAACATGCGGACCAAGGACTTCGGCGACCCGGTATTCCCCGATTACGCCATGCGCCAGGTCAACGGCATCGACGTGGCGGTGATCGGACAGGCATTTCCCTACACGCCCATCGCCCACCCGGCTCGTTTCGTTCCGGACTGGTCGTTCGGCATCCAGGAAGACCATCTGCAGCAGGTGATCGACGAGGCCCGCAAGGCCGGCGCGGCCGTGGTGGTGCTGTTGTCCCACAACGGCATGGATTGCGATCTCAAACTCGCATCCAGGGTGACCGGGCTGGACGTCATCCTGGGTGGCCATACCCACGATGCGGTGTTGCATCCGGTGCCGGTGAAGAACGCCGGCGGCCAGACCTTGGTCACCAACGCGGGCAGCAACGGCAAGTTCATCGGCGTACTCGACCTGGATGTCCGCGACGGCAAGCTGCGCGACTCGCGCTATCGCCTGTTGCCGGTGTTCTCGGATCTGTTGCCGGCCGATCCGGCGATGCAGGCCTTGATCACCAGACACCGTCAGCCATACGAAGCGAAGCTGGCGGAAAAGTTTGCCGTCAGCGAGGGCCTGTTGTATCGGCGCGGCAACTTCAACGGCAGTTTCGATCAGCTCATTCTCGACGCGCTGATGGAGGTGAAGGATGCCGAGATCGCGTTCTCGCCCGGCTTCCGCTGGGGTACCACGCTGCTGCCCGGCGAGTCCATCACGCGGGAACGGTTGATGGACCAGACCGCGATCACCTATCCGACCGTGACGGTGAACGAGTTCACCGGCGAACGGGTGAAGGCGATCCTCGAGGATGTCGGCGACAACCTGTTCAACCCCGACCCCTACTACCAGCAAGGTGGCGACATGGTACGTGTGGGCGGTTTGAGCTACACCTGCAACCCGCAGGCGCCGATGGGGGAGCGTATCAGCGACCTGCGGCTGGGCGACAAGCCGATCGAGGCAAGCAAAACCTACAAGGTGGCCGGCTGGGCCCCAGTTGCCGAGGGCGTCAGCGGTGATCCGGTCTGGGAAGTGGTGGGCAGCTGGCTCAAGACCCACCAGACGGTACCCGCACCCAAACTGAACCTGCCCAAGCTGATCGGAGAACAAGGCGACCCGGGAGTGGCCTGATCGTGTTCCGCGCCAGCCTGCTTGCGCTGCTCGCCCTGCTGGCCGCCGGCTGGCTGCCATTGGGGGCGACGTCGGCACCACCACCCGCGCCCGCGCCATGGGCGCCCAGCGCCATGTCCATGACCGTGCATCAGGTCGGCCCGCACAGCTATTACGTCGAAGGACTGCTGGAGGAAGCCAGCCACGCCAACGAGGGATTCATCGCCAACGCCGGCTTCGTGATCACCGGTGACGGCGTGGTCGTGTACGACGCCCTGGGTTCACCGGCGCTGGGCGATCAGCTTATCGCGGAGATCCGCAAACGCACCGATCAGCCGATCCGTCGCCTCATCATCAGCCATTACCACGCCGACCATTTCTACGGGATCCCCGCGTTCCGCCGCATTGGCGTCGAGATCTGGGCGGACGCCCCCGCCCAGGCCTATCTGAACTCCTCGGCGGCCGAGGAGCGCCTGGCCCAGCGCGAAGACATCATCGGGCCGTGGTTGGGGCCGGATTTCAAGTTGCCTCTGCCCGACCGCTGGCTCGACCAGCCCGAGGACTTTGTCATGGGCGGCGTGCATTTCTCGCTGCGTCACCTTGGTCCTGCGCATTCGCCCGAGGATCTGACCATGCTGGTCGAGCCGGACGGCGTGTTGTACTCCGGCGATATCGTCTACAACGGACGGGTACCGTTCATTGGGCCGGACTCCGACACCCGGCACTGGCTGGTTGCGATCGATCAGCTGTTGGAGATCCCGGCGCGCGTGATGGTGCCGGGGCATGGACCGGCGTCGATGGACCCGCAACGCGATGCCCGCATGACACGTGACTACCTGAAGTTCCTGCGACAGCAAATGGGCGAGGCAGTTCACGATTTCGTGCCGTTCGACGAGGCGTATCGCAACGTCGACTGGAGCCGTTTCAGCGCGGAACCGACGTTCGACGTGGCCAACCGCCGCAATGCGTACAACGTCTACCTGCAGATGGAACAGGAGCTGCTCGCGCAGTGAGCCGGCTCAACCGAACTTGGCCAGCAGCTTCGCCATCTTCTGGGTCGACAGGCGTACATCATCCATGTCTGCAGAGGTTTCGACGTGGGTCACCAGGCTGCAGGCGATCATTTCGTAGAACGCCTTGTCCAATGCGCGCCGGGCAGCGGTCAGCTGCAGTGCGACCTCATCGCACGGACGGTTGTCCGTGATCATGCTCTGGATCCCGCGTACCTGGCCCTCGATCCGCGCCAGTCGGGTGACGATGCGGCGCCGATGCGCCTGCTCGTCTTCCAGCACTTCCGCGTTCGTTCTTGTTCTGGTTCTCATGTCCATTCTCGGCTCTATCCTGCTGCAGTGCATGATCTTGATCCAGACAACCGCCAAACCATTCCACCAGAACCTGCTGCGAGCACCGGTGGCGAACTCGCCTGGAGGTTATCGTGGGGCCGCCACGACGGGGTATTCCAAGGTCGCGTTGTGCCTGCGACTTCCGTTTTCAGTGCGCTCCAAAAAATGGTGCGGCGCATTATTCCAATGACATCCAGACCACCCGTCGCGTGATGTTCCGCTACGCGATTTCGCGCCCTGCAATACGCCACGCCGACGGTTCCCCGACAGTAGCAACAATTCCGGATTTTCGTGGTAAGGTGACACTATACCAATACCCGTATCAGTATACTCGGAAAACCTAAGGCACTGCGACGCTTTGTCGCGCGTATAACAGGGGGTGGATTCATGCGTATTCGGACTCTGGCAATATCGGGTGGACTGATCCTGTGTTGCGGCACTGCGGCTGCAACCGACGGCTATTTCCAGCATGGTTACGGGATGCAGGCGGCCGGCCGGGGCGGTACCGCCATGGCACTGACGACCGAGACCTTCGGCGGTGCCAACAATCCGGCCACGATGGTGATGACGGGTAACCAGCTCGACCTGGGGCTGACCCTGTTCAACCCGGAACGCAGTGCCGAGCGTAGTGGCTTGGGCCCGGGGCTGGACGGGTCGGTCGACAGCGGCAAAACCCTGTTCGCCATACCCGAATTCGGCTACAACCACATGCTGCGCGAGAACCTCGCGGTGGGTATCAGCGTGTACGGTGATGGCGGCATGAACACCGATTATCCGGGCGGCCAATTCGATTGTGGCCAAGGCGCGGCGAACATGCTCTGCGGTTCCGGTTCGCTCGGGGTCAATTTGAGCCAGCTCATCATCGCGCCGACGTTGTCGTTCGCGTTCACCCCCGACCAGTCGATTGGCATTTCCCCGCAGTTCGCATTCCAGCAGTTCTCGGCCAAGGGATTGCAGGCCTTTGCCTACACGCCCGGCCTTTCATCGGCACCGGATAGCGTGACCAACAATGGTAACGATACGTCACACGGTGTCGGCGTGCGGGTGGGGTACTTCGCGCGGCTCTCCGATGTTTTCTCGGTGGGCGCCGCATACGCCAGCAAAATCAGCATGAGCCGGTTCGACCGCTACTCCGGCTTGTTTGCCGAGGGCGGAAAGTTCGACATACCGGAGAACTACTCGGTGGGCGTCGCCTGGAATCTCTACAAGCCCTTGACGCTCTCGCTTGACTACGAGCGCATCAACTACGGCGGCGTTCCGTCAGTCAGCAACTCCAGCCGGACACCCACCCAGTTGGGCTCCAACAACGGTCCGGGATTCGGTTGGGAAGACGTCAACGTGTGGAAGCTGGGTATCGAGTACGCCACTTCGGAGCGCTGGACCTGGCGCGCCGGCTACAACCACAGCGACAACCCGGTCCAGAGTGCCGACGTCACCTTCAACATTCTGGCACCGGGTGTCGTCACCGATCACGTGACCCTTGGCGCCACCTACACCACCGCCTCCGGCGGCGCGTGGACGATTGCCTACATGCACGCCTTCGAAAACTCCGTACAGGGTGAATCCATCCTGCCGGTCTTCATGGGCGGCGCCCCCGCCGGCAATGAACGCATCTCGATGTACCAGAACACGCTCGGCATCGGTTACTCCTGGAAGTTCTGATTCGTATCGATGCGCGACTCGAACGTGCACGGACGCACGGCACGGGACGCCGCTCCTCGTCATCACAGGGACGGGATCGCCGCCGTCCCGTCGACGGCGCTCGTCCCCCTCGGGAACGAGCCGGTCGCAGTGGACCGGCCGACTCGATCCGGCCCCGGACCATCCCGGCGCCGGGTCTGCTCGCCGGCGCCAGCTGACAACGACCCCGACCTCGTCCCAGCCGGCGTGACTTCTGCCGCTGCCTGCCCGCTCCGGTAGCCATCGTGCCCGTCCGGCGCGCGCGTGCCCGGCCAACCGCCCCCGGCCGACCCCAGCCCCAGGCGCGGGCGAATGCCCGACCTTCACGCTGTTTCTGCTAGAACCCGCGTCGCAGTGGCTGTGACGTGGCGTTGGCGCCCGATGCCCGGGCTGTGTGCTCTTTGACCATCGTCAACACTTCCCGTCATCGCCACCGGTACGTTCTGGCGAGATCGGCCCGGCCGCCGGCGTGGTGGTTCCGGTCCCGGCCCGGACCTCGCCCGTCGCCCGCCACGCCGACCGTTTGGAGGAACACATGTTGAGCTCAGCCATGGCAGGAAAACGGGTCCCGGCCCCGTCCCGTTCACTGTCTGGAAGTTCCCGCCATGCCTGACCTCACCGTCGTCGACCTGTCGCGATGGCAGTTCGCAGCCACTGCGCTGTACCACTTCCTGTTCGTGCCGCTGACGCTGGGCCTGTCGCTCATGCTGGCGGCGATGGAGACGGTCTACGTCACCACCGGCAAGCAGATCTACCGGGAGATGACCCAGTTCTGGGGCAAGCTGTTCCTGATCAACTTCGCGCTGGGCGTGGCCACCGGCCTGACCATGGAGTTCCAGTTCGGCACCAACTGGTCGTTCTATTCCAGTTTCGTCGGCGACATCTTCGGCGCGCCGCTGGCGATCGAGGGGCTGATGGCGTTCTTCCTGGAAGCCACCTTCGTCGGCATGATGGTGTTCGGCTGGGACCGCCTGAAGCGCGGCCAGCATCTGGCGGTGACCTACATGGTGGCACTGGGCTCGAACCTGTCGGCGCTGTGGATCCTGATCGCCAACGCCTTCATGCAGAACCCGGAAGGCGCCAGCTTCAACCCGCTCACCATGCGCATGGAGCTGGCCAGTTTCAGCGAGCTGATCTTCAGCCACGACGCCCAGGCCAAGTTCGTGCATACCAGCATTGCCGGCTATGTCACGGGTGCGATCTTCGTCGCCGGCATCAGCGCCTGGTATCTGCTCAAGCACCGTCACGTCGAGCTGGCACGGCGTTCCTTCCGCATGGCCGTGCTGTTCGGCGTGCTCTCCACGGCCGGGGTGATTACCCTGGGCGACGCGCTGGGTTTTGTCGGCGGCCAGGCCCAGCCGACCAAGCTCGCCGCGATGGAAGGCCTGTGGCAGAGCGAGTCGGCCCCGATGCCGTTCAACCTGGTGGCGTTTCCCTCACAGGAGCAACAACGCAACCGCGGCCAGGTGCAGGTACCGTATGCGTTGTCACTGCTGGTCACCCACTCGCTGGCTGGCACGGTGCCGGGGTTCGACCAGCTTGAGGAGGAGGCCGCCCAGCGCATCAGGAACGGCATTCCCGCGGTCCAGGCGCTGCAGACACTGTCGAGCAGGCCGGGCGATGCCGCGGCCCTGGCGCAGTTCCGCGCGCATGAGAAAGACCTCGGTTACGGCTTCCTGGTGCAGCGCTACGCCGAGGACGTGGGCACCGCCACGGCGGCACAGATCAGCCAGGCCGCACGCGACATCATCCCCCAGGTGTCATCGATCTTCTGGTCGTTCCGCTTGATGGTGGCGATGGGCCTGGCGATGCTGGCGTTCTTCGTGCTGGCGGTCATTTTCAGTTTGCGCAACGACATCCAGCACCAACGCTGGTTCCTGAAAATCGCGGTGTGGATGATTCCGGTGCCCTTCCTTGCCTGTGAATTCGGCTGGCTGGTGGCCGAACTCGGGCGCCAGCCGTGGACCGTCTACGGGATCCTGCCGACCTGGATGTCCGCCTCGACCCACAGCGTCGGCTACATGATCTTTTCGCTGGCAGGATTCATCGGGCTGTACACCGTGTTCATCATCATCGAGATGTACCTGATGTTGCGGGAGATTCGCCAGGGTCCTGACCAACCGCACGACGATACTGTTCCGATTCCCGCGGGTAGCCCCGCCGGCGGCCGATTGGCCGGCTACGAGGAGGCTTGAGCGATGGATATGTATGCCGTCTTCCAGATTGTCTGGTGGCTCCTGCTCGGTGTCCTGTTGCTCGGCCTGGCAGTGATGGTCGGCATGGACATGGGCGTGGGCACGATCCTGCGCTATGTCGGACGTACCGACCTGGAGCGCCGCGTGGCGCTCAACATCATCGGTCCGCACTGGGAAGGCAACCAGATCTGGTTCGTGCTTGGCGGCGGTGCCGTGTTTGCGGCGTTTCCGCTGATCTATGCCACCGCGTTCTCGGGTTTTTACGTGGTGATGCTGCTGTTGCTGTGGAGCATGATCCTGCGACCGCTCGGCTTCCAGTACCGCAGCAAGTTGGCGTCCGCCAGGTGGCGCGGGATGTGGGACTGGGCGCTGCTGGTCAGCGGCCTGGTGCCGATGGTGATTTTTGGCGCCGCCTTCGGCAATTTGTTCCTGGGGGTGCCCTTCCACTTCAGCTGGAACCTGACCTCGACCTACACCGGCTCGTTCCTGGCCCTGCTCAACCCGTTTGCCATCCTGTGTGGCCTGCTCTCGCTGTCGCTGTCGGTGTTCATGGGCGCGGTGACCCTGATGAACGGCGCCGAGGGCGTGATCCAGGAGCGCAGCCGCCGCGCCGCCCGCCTGTCCGCGCTGCTGGCGCTGGTGCTGTTCGCCGTCGGTGGTTTCTGGGTGCACGGCATGGACGGCTATGTACTAGCTCGGAGCCCCGGGGCCGGGGCGCCGCAGACCCCGCTGCAACAGGCGGTGCTCCTGAGCGGCGGTGCATGGTTCGCCAACTTCCGCGCGCATGCGGCATTGTGGTTGCTGCCGGTCCTCGGCTTCGTCGGCATGGTGGTGGGCCTGCTCGCCGCCGGTGCGCGCCGTTCGCACCTGGCCTGGTGGTTCGGGGCACTGGCCTGGCTTGGTGTGCTTGCCACCGCGGGCGCGGCATTGTTCCCGTTCCTGCTGCCCTCCAGCAGCGTGCCGGCGCAGAGCCTGACCGTGTGGAACTCCAGCTCCAGCGAGCTCACCCTGGCCTGGATGTTCGGTTTCACCGCGGTCTTCGTGCCGCTGATCGTGTGGTACACGAGCTGGGCCTTCTACGTCATGCGCGGCAAGGTCAAGGCCGAGCATGTCGAGGCCAGCGAACACAGTTATTGAGGACCGTGCATGAAGACCTTCCTGCTGTTTGTGCTGTTCATGCTGATCGCGATCGTGATGATCGTGCTGGCGGTGATACTCGGCGAGTACGGGGCTTGGTACTTTGCCTGGCTGGTCGGTACCGGCATGATCGTGCTGGTCACCGCCGCCGCCGGCGTGCTGCTGGACACCCAGGATGAGCGCGCGATGATCGAGGGCGAAGCGCGTTCCGGCAACGGCCGCGCATGAACCCGATCCGCGGCTGAACCGGCCGGCCGTCGACGGGGCCGGTCTTGTTCCGGCCTCGCATGGTGGAAGGCACGATGACCGTTTCGACCTCGTCCTGGTTGCGTGAACAGGCCCGCCCGGTGCGCCGGCTGCTGGCCGAAGGCGTCGCTGCGGGAGGCGTCCAGGCGGTGCTGTTGTGCGTGGGGGCGTGGTTGATGGCCTGGATGCTTGCCCGCGCCGTGCTGGCCGGGCGGGGTCTCGATGACCTGTGGCCCGCGCTGGCCGCGCTGGTGGTGATTGCCCTGGCCCGGTTCGCCCTCGGCGTGTGGCAGCGCCGGGTCACGTTCGAGGCTGGCGCGCAGGTCGGCGACAAGGTGCGCGGTGCGTTGGAACGGCGGCTGCGCCAGCTGGGCCCGGGCTGGGCCACGCGGCAGTCCCGTGGCGACCTCGTCACCCGCAGCGTCGATGGTGTACAAGCGCTGGTGCCGTATTACGCCGGATACCTGCCACAGGTGGCGCTGACGGCCGTGATTCCGGCGGTGATCCTGTTGGCGGCCTTGCCGGCCGATCCCTGGTCGGCGCTGATCTTGTTGCTGACCGCGCCCCTGGTTCCGTTGTTCATGGTCCTGGTGGGTGGTGCCGCCGAGCGCGCCAGCCAGCGGCGCTGGTCGCGGCTGCGTCGCATGGGTGCGCGCTTCATGGATGCGCTCGCCGGCCTGACCACCTTGCGCCTGTGCCGCGCCACGGAGCGGGAAGCGGCGCTGCTGGCTGCCACCGGCGAGGCCTATCGCAAGGAAACCATGGCCGTGCTGCGCATTGCCTTCCTGTCGGCGCTGGTGCTGGAATTTTTCGCCACGGTCAGCATCGCGGTGCTGGCGGTATTGATCGGCTTTCGGCTGATGTGGGGTACGCTGGGCTTCGAGCACGGCCTGTTCGTGCTGCTGCTGGCGCCGGAGTTGTTTTTGCCGCTGCGCAACCTGGGTACGCAACGCCATCGGCGTATGGAGGCGGCGGCCGCCGCCGAGGATCTGGTCGCGTTGCTGGTCGAGCCGGCGACTGAAGCGGCGCCGGGTCCGGCACCGCCGCCGGCCCGCCTGGCGTCGCGCCACGTCGCGCTGACCTTCGAGCAGGTGAGCTTTGGTTACGAGCCGGATCGCCCGGTGCTGCGCGAACTCGATCTGGTGGTTGAAGCCGGCACGGCGTTGACCCTGGTCGGGGCCAGCGGCAGCGGCAAGAGCACCGTGTTCAACCTGTTGCTGGGGTTTGCCACGCCGCAGGCCGGGCGCATCCTCGTCAACGGTCAGGACCTGGCTGCGCTCGACCTGCAGGCGTGGCGAAAGCATGTCGGCTGGGTCTCGCAACGTGCGCACGTCTTTCATGGCAGCTTGCGCGACAACCTGATGATTGCCGCCCCGGGCAGCGACGAAACGCGCTTGCGCCGTGCCCTGGAAGCCGCGGCCCTGCAGGACGTGGCGGCGCGTCTGCCGCGAGGGCTGGACACGCCACTGGGCGAGCATGGCCACGGCCTGTCCGGCGGCGAGCGACAACGGCTGGCGCTGGCCCGCGCCTGGTTGCGCGACGCCCCGGTGCTGTTGCTGGACGAGCCTACCCAGCATCTGGATGGGGCTACCGCGGCGCTGATCGACGCGGCGGTGGATGCCTTGGCGGCGGGCCGCACCGTGATCCGCATTGCGCACCGGCTGGGCCACCTGGCCGACGACGCGCGCGTGGCGGTGCTGGCCGAGGGCAGGATCGTCGAGAGCGGGGGCGTGGCCCAGCTGCGCGCCGCGCGCGGGGCCTTTGCCCGCCTGCTGGCGGCGGACCTCGCCGCATGAATCGCGCGAGCGCCAGCCCGGGCACGTGGATCTTGAGCCGACGCCTGTTCGGGCTGATGCGGCAGCAGCGGCCATGGATGCTGCTGGGCCTGGCGCTGGCCTTGCTCAGCACTCTGTCCGGCATCGGCCTGCTGGCGGTCTCCGGGCATTTCATCACCAGCATGGCGCTGGTCGGTGCCGGCGGTGCGGCGATCAACTACTACACGCCGGCGGCCCTGATCCGCCTGTTCGCCCTTCTTCGCACCGGCGGCCGCTATGCCGAGCGGCTGGTGACCCATGACGCGACCTTGCGCATGCTGGCGCGCCTGCGCGTGTGGCTGTTCGGCCGCCTGGTGCCGCTGGCTCCGGCGGCGCTCGGCGAGCTGCGCAGTGCGGAGCTGTTCTCGCGCCTGCGCGCCGACGTCGACGCGCTGGAGCACGCCTATCTCGGGGTGTTGATTCCGTTGCTGGTAGCAGCGGCGGTGGTGGCCGTCGTGGTGGTCGTCGGTACGCTGTACCTGTCTGTGCTCGGCCTGCCGTTGTTGCTGTTTTTCCTGGTTGGCGGTGCCTGGTTGCCGCGCTGGGCGTTGCGGCGCGGACGGGTGCCGGGAGCAGTCGTGGTGGCCTGTGACGAGGCCATGCGCGAGCTGGTCGGCGACGGCTTGCGTGGCCGCGCGGAGCTGGCCTTGTACGGCGCCGAAGATGCGCATGCTGCGCGACTGGCCGCGGTGGCCGCGCGCCAGCGCGAGGCGCAGCGGCAACTGGACCGCCTGCAGGCCCTGGGCAGTGCCGGCGTGCTGTTGACCGCCCAGCTTGCCGTGGCCTGCAGCTTGATCCTGGGCCTCTCCGCATTGCGGGACGGGAGGCTCGGCGGGCCGGACCTGGTCATGCTGGTCCTGCTCGTGCCGGCGGCATTCGAGGCCGTCGGCCCCTTGCCCGAGGCGTGGGCGCAGTTAGGTGCCACCCTGGCCTCGGCGCGACGCGTATTCGACCTGGCCGACACCCCGGTACCGGTACCCGACCCGGTCGCGTCATCGCCGGCCGTCCATCGGCATGACCTGCGTTTGCGCGACGTGCGCCTGCGCTATACCGATACCGGCCCCTGGGTGCTCGATGGCGTCGACCTCGACCTGCCGCAGGGGCGGCGCATCGCGCTGGTAGGCGCGTCGGGGGCAGGCAAGAGCAGTCTGCTGGGTGCGTTGACCCGACTGTATCCCTGCACGGGTTCGATCACCCTGGGGGGAACGCCGCTGGAGGCCTGGCGCGGCGACGACCTGCGCGCGCGGATCGCGGTGGTCGAACAGCGGCCGTACCTGTTCAACGCCAGTCTGCGTGACAACCTGTGCCTGGCGCGCCCCGAGGCGAGCGAGGCGGAACTGGCGAAGGTCATTCAACAGGCACAGCTCGGTGGGTACGTGGCCACGCTGCCACAGGGGCTGCGCACCTGGGTGGGTGAAGACGGCGTCCGCGTCTCCGGCGGCGAGGCCCGCCGCATCGCGATCGCCCGCGCGCTGCTGGCTGACCCGCCGATCCTGGTGCTGGACGAGCCCGCCGAAGGCCTGGATGCCGGCACGGTGGCGCAGCTCTACGCGGCACTGGACGCGGCGATGCGTGGTCGCAGTGTGCTGCTGGTCACCCATCGGCTGGGCAGCCTGGCGCAGCTGGTCGACGAGGTGGCGACCATGCGGGACGGTCGCATCGTGGAGTGTGTGGCGGTGGCGACCTATCTCGCGCGCCAGCGCTCGCGGAGCGTGCACGCCGCGTCGGATCCGTTGACGGTTCGTGGTGCCTGAGAGCGACAGGCGCCCGTGGCCGGGCGGGCGGCATCCACAGGGCCGGACCGCCTAGCGCTGCTCGACCTTGCCACCGGTGGCCCTGCTCTTGCCGGCCGGCTCCGGGTCGCACATCCGGCCACCCTCGATACCGGGGACGCAATAGATGTCGTAGAGCGTGCTGATGATCTGCTCCGCCGGGCCCTGCTTGAGCGTGTACCAAATGGTTTGCGCTTCGCGGCGGGTCAGTACCAGCCCCTCTTCGCGCAGTTTCGCCAGGTGCTGGGACAGCGCCGACTGGCTGAGGTCGGGCAGGTGCTCGTTGATCTGGCCGACCGACATTTCACGGTCGACCAGCAGGCACAGCACGCGCAGCCTCTGCGTGTTCCCCAGTGTCTTGAGCAGGCGGGCGGCGCCCTCAGCCTGCGGCTGCATTGCACTCAGGTTTGCATTGGCTGGTAGCGACACGGATCGGTCTCCCGCAGGCCAGGCCGGACTTGGCTCGTTCGAGTTGACTTTAACACGTATTCCTAATTAAGCTTACCCTAAATTAGGTTCCGCCTTGATTTATCCGACTTGATCAACGTCAAGCGACCGAATTGCGTGAAAGGTCATTCTGTCCTTCGTTCCAGGCAATGTGATTGCAGTTGAATCCAAACCGAGGGTATCGAGCCATGGCAAAGATCGTGATTCTGGGTGCAGGGCTTGGCGGCATGTCGGCTGCGTATGAAATCCGCGAGGCGCTCGGTCGTGAACACGACCTCACGGTAGTGGGGGAGGGACCGTTGTTCAACTTCACTCCGTCCAACCCCTGGGTTGCCGTGGGTTGGCGCGATCAGGGCGACATCCGGGTGGACGTGAAGCAGCCGCTGGAACGACGCGGCATCCACTTCATCGACGTGTTGGCCGACAAGGTGCTGCCTGCGGAGAACCAGCTTCTGCTGCGGGACGGACGCAAGCTCGACTACGACTACCTGGTCGTGACGACAGGCCCGCGACTTGCCTTCGAACGCGTCCCCGGTACTGGGCCGGAAGGCCACGCGCAGTCGGTGTGCACCGGGCCGCATGCGCATGCCGCCTGGCAGGCTTATCAGGAGTTCCTGAAAAACCCCGGCCCGATCGTGGTCGGCGCGGTGCAGGGAGCGAGCTGCTTCGGCCCGGCCTACGAGTTCGCCATGATCGTGGACACCGACCTGCGCCGGCGCAAGCTGCGCGACCAGGTACCGATGACCTACGTCACCTCCGAGCCGTATATCGGCCACATGGGGCTGGGCGGCATCGGCGACTCCAAGGGCCTGCTCGAATCGGAATTGCGCCAGCGCCACATCAAGTGGGTCACCAATGCGCGGGTGACCTCGGTGGATCCGGACAAGATCAACGTCGAGCAGCTCGATGACCACGGCGCGGTGCAGCAGACCCACGCGCTGCCGTTCTCGTTCTCGATGCTGCTGCCCGCGTTCGCCGGCGTCGACGCGGTGCAGGGCATCGACGGGCTGGTCAACCCGGGCGGTTTCGTGCTGATCGACGAGCACCAGCGCAACCCGAAGTATCCGAACATCTTCGCGGCCGGCGTCTGCGTGGCGATCCCACCGGTCGAGGTGACGCCGGTGCCGACCGGGGCGCCCAAGACCGGCCTGATGATCGAGTCGATGGTCACCGCCATCGCGCGCAATCTGCGCGATGAGCTCGCCGGCAACCCGGTGCGCGCACGCGCCACCTGGAACGCGATGTGCCTGGCGGACATGGGCGACAGCGGCTTTGCCTTCATCGCCTTGCCGCAGATGCCGCCACGCAACGTCACCAAGGCGATGACCGGCAAATGGGTGCATCTGGCCAAGGTCGCCTACGAGAAGTACTTCCTGCGCAAGATGCGCAGGGGCCAGGCCTATCCGGCCTACGAGAAATACATCATGCAGGCGTTCGGCATCGACCGGCTGAAGCCTGACGTGGACAGCGACGCATGAAGCCGGATCAAACAGGGAGTCCGCGAGCATGAATCCGAACCAATCCAATGATCGCTACCACGCGCTTTCCATCGCCGCGCACTGGCTTACCCTGGTACTGCTGGTTGCCGTGTATGCACTGATCGAACTGCGCGGGATCTACCCCAAGGGCACGACGGGGCACGACGCAATGAAGACCTGGCACTTCATGCTGGGGCTGACCGTGCTGGTTGTGGTGGCAGTGCGGCTGGTGCTACGCCTCATGTACCGGGAGCCACCCATCACCCCGCCGCTGCCGGCCCTGCACATGCTGCTGGCCAGGACCATGTACGCGGCGCTTTACGCGTTCCTGATCGTGATGCCCATACTGGGCTGGCTCACCTTGAGCGCCAAGGGCCGCGTGATCCCGTTCTTCGGCCTCGAGCTGCCGGCACTGATGGGCCCCGACAAGGGCTGGGCCGATTCGCTGGAGGACCTCCACGAGACCATCGGCACGATCGGCTATTACCTGGTCGGACTGCACGCCGCCACGGCCCTGTACCACCACTATTTCAGGCGCGACAACACCTTGCGGCGCATGCTGCCCTGGCGTCAAGGCTCCAGGCCTGTGCCGCCCACTTCGCAATGAGCTCCGGAGATATCCATGTACTACACCGTTGAAACCCCCAAGTCGTTCGAACAGGCCGCCGCGGATCTGGATGCCGCCGTCAAACGCCACAATTTCGGCGTCCTGCATGTGCACGACCTCGGCACCACCTTGCGCAGCAAGGGCATCGACTTTGCCCATCAGTGCAAGGTGTTCGAAGTATGCAGCCCGCAACAGGCCGCCAAGGTGCTGGACATCGACATGCAGCTCAACATGGCACTGCCGTGCCGCATCTCGGTGTACGCCAAGGGCGGCAAGACCCATATCGGCATGATCCGGCCCGAGCAGATGCTGGCCCAGCTGTCCGACGATCCGCGCCTGAACACGATTGCCGCCGAGGTCGAACGTGCGACCCGCGAGATGATCGACGAAGCACGCTGACGTTCTGGCCACCGCCAGCGATCCCATTCCATCGGAGGAACACGATCATGAACATCGAGCGCGTTGTCTTTGCCTTTGCCGGCAGCATGGTGCTGCTGAGTGTGGCGCTTGGCCACTTCGTCTCGCCATGGTGGTTGCTGCTGGCGGTGTTCGTCGGCGCCAACTTGTTGCAGTCGGCGTTCACCGGATTCTGTCCGCTGGCAAAGATCCTCGGCTGGATGGGCTTGAAGCCCGGTTGCGCGTTCCGATCCTGACCCGTCACATCTGCAGCGAGTTTCCGTCATGAAGTCCAACCCGCGCCTACTCGCGCTGTCCGTCATGGTGGCCGCACTGGCGGCCTGTGGCGGCAAGCCCGCCGGCACCGATGCCACATCACCGGCGCCTGCATTGGCCGCAACCGTGGTGCACGCACAACCGTCGCGAAGCCAGCAGGTATGGGATGGCGTGGTCGAGGCGGTGCAACAGACGACGATCACCGCCCAGACCAACGCGCGGGTGGTCGAGCTGCCCTACGAGGTCAACGATGTCGTGGCCAAGGGCGCGGTGCTGGTGCGCTTCAGCGACGTGGAGCAGAAATCCGCGCGCGACGCGGCCCGGGCGCAAATCGCTTCGGCACAAGCCACCTACCAGGATGCGCAGGCTTCGTATGAGCGCGTCGCGGCGATCTATGCGCAAGGCTACGTGTCTACCGCCCAGATGGATCAGCAGCGCGCCGCCCGCGACGCGGCCAAGGCGGCGCTGGAGGCGGCCCATGCCCAGTTGGCCGAGGTCGGCCAGCAACTGGACTACACCGTGCTGCGTGCGCCGTTTGCCGGCATCGTCACGCGCCGCTACGTGCATGTGGGGCAGGCCGTGCAGGCCGGCCCGCCTTCGCCGCAGCAGTTGATCGAGTTGCAGGCGCTGGACGACCTGCGGGTCAACGTACGGGTGCCACAAGGTGCGGTGGAGGCGATCCGCAGGTACCGCGCCGCCGAGGTCCTGCCGGCTGGTGGTCGGCGCATTCCGGTCAGTACGGTCGAGGTGTTTCCCTATGCCGACCCGGCGACCCACACCTTCAACGTGCGCTTGCAGTTGCCCGCAGGCGACCTTGGCCTGTATCCGGGCATGACGGTGAAGGTGGCGTTCGCCACCGGCGAGGCCGAGCGCATGCTGGTACCGGCCTCGGCACTGGTGCAGCGCGGCGAGCTGGTGGCCGTGTACGTGATCGGCGATCACGGCGTCACCTTGCGCCAGTTGCGCATCGGCAACCGCGATGGCGACCAGGTCGAGGTGCTGGCCGGGCTTGACGACGGCGAGCGGGTGGCCCGCGACCCGCAGGCGGCGACGACCTGGTTGGCCACCCACCGCGCTGGCGGCGCCGCCGATCATGAGTGAGCCGGCCAAGCTGGGTATCTCCGGGCGCATCGCGCGCGCATTCCAGGTCTCGCAGATCACGCCCTTGCTGGCCCTTGCCGGACTGCTGTTGGGCATCGCCGCGACGATCATCACGCCCAAGGAAGAAGACCCGCAGATCGAAGTGACTATGGCCAACGTGCTGGTGCCGTATCCCGGTGCCAGTGTGCGCAGCGTCGAAAACCTGGTGAGCTTCCCGCTCGAGCAGAAACTGTCCGAGATCAAGGGTGTCAAGCACATCTACTCGATGAGCAGCGCGGGCATGTCCGTGGTGACCGTGGAGTTCGAAGTCGGGGTGCCGCGCCAGCAGGCCCTGGTCAACCTGTACAACAAGCTCTACTCCAATACCGACTGGATTCCGCCCGGCCTCGGCGTCGGCCAGCCGCTGGTCAAACCCTACGGCATCGATGACGTGCCGATGATGGCGGTCACCTTGTGGTCGGACCGGCCCGAGACCACGCCCGAACAGTTGGCCAGGGTTGCGCACACGCTGGAAATCGACCTCAAGCGGGTGGCTGGCACGCGTGATGTCTACACCCTCGGGGCGCCGGATCGCGCGGTGATGGTGGAGATCGATCCCGCGAAGCTGGCCAGCTATCACCTGAGTGTGGGCGATCTGGCCCGCACGCTCAAGGCGGCCAACGTCGCCGCCGATGTCGGCAGCGAGATCGCCGGCAACCGGGACCGGCCGGTGAAGGCCGGTACCTTGCTGATGAATGCGCAGGAGGTCTCGCAACTGGTGATCGGCCTGGCCGAGGGTCACCCGGTATACCTGTCCGACGTCTCGCGGGTGGTTTCCGGCACCAATTACACCACGCGACTGGCGGCCTTCGGCACGCCGCCCGGACGCGCCGGCCCAGTCACCGGGCTGGCGCCGGCCGTGACCCTGGCGATCGCCAAGAAGGCCGGCAGCAATGCGCACACGATCGCCACCAGTATCCGCGACCGGCTGGACGCGCTGCGCGGCGTGGCCATCCCCGAGGGCATGCATGCCACGGTGACCCGCGACTACGGGCAAACCGCCAACGAAAAGGCCGATGAGCTGATGCTGCACCTGGCGTTGGCTGCGTCCGCGGTGGTGCTGCTGATACTGGTCGCGCTGGGCTGGCGCGCGGCGGTGACGGTGGGCGTGGCGGTGGTGGTCACCCTCGCGATCACCCTGTTTGCTTCGTGGGCGATCGGCTTCACCATCAACCGCGTGTCGCTGTTCGCGCTGATCTTCTCGATCGGCATCCTGGTCGACGATGCGATCGTGGTGGTGGAAAACATCCATCGGCACATGGCACTGGGCGGCAAGCGTCTGCTCGAGGCCATTCCGCCGGCGGTGGATGAGGTCGGCGGGCCAACCATTTTGGCCACCTTCACGGTGATCGCCGCGTTGCTGCCGATGGCCTTCGTGAGTGGCCTGATGGGGCCGTACATGCGGCCGATCCCGATCAATGCCTCGATCGGCATGCTGATCTCGCTGGCGGTGGCCTTCGTCGTCACCCCGTGGCTGGCCTTCCGGTTGCTGCGCCATCAGGCGTCCGGGCCGGACGAAGCCGACGAGTCCGGCTCGACCGAGGCACAGACCTCGAAGGTCGACCGTTTCCTGCAACGCCTGTTCGAGCGCGTGATGGCGCCGTTCATGGGCAGGCCGAAGGCCGCGCGCAACCGGCGCCGGCTGTTCCTCGGGATGACCGTGCTGGTACTGCTGGCCATGGGCCTGGCCGGGGTCAAGCTGGTGATCCTCAAGATGCTGCCGTTCGACAACAAGTCCGAGTTCCAGATCGTGCTGAACATGCCCGAGGGCTCGACCCTGGAGCAGACCAACCGTGCCCTGGTCGACATGAGCCAGGTGTTGAACGGCGTGCCCGAGGTGAAGGATTACCAGCTCTATGCGGGGACCTCGGCGCCGATGAATTTCAATGGCCTGGTACGCCAGTATTACCTGCGCAACCAGCCGTATCAGGGCGACATCCAGGTCAACCTGGTCGACAAGCACGAGCGTACGCGGCAAAGCCACGAGGTGGTGATGGCGTTGCGTCCGGCGCTGGCCGCGGTGGCGAAGCGCTTTGACGCGCATCTGGTGGTGGCCGAGGTGCCGCCGGGGCCGCCGGTGATGGCGCCGATCGTGGCCGAGATCTACGGGCCGGACTATCAGGACCAGCGCGCGGTTGCGCTGGCGATGGGAAAACTGTTCGAGCAGACACCGGGCATCGCCGACGTGAACCTCAGCGTCGAGAATCCGCAGGCCACCCGCCAGCTGATCGAGGTCGACCGCGCGCGTGCGTCGGCGCTCGGGGTCAGCCAGGCCGAGATCGTCGATACGTTGCGCGCCGGCATGGGTGGCGCTCCGGCCAGCTATGTCGCCGATGACAACGCCAAGTACGCGGTGCCGATCCTGTTGCGGCTGCCGCAGGCCGCGTTGGGGTCGATGGACTCGATCCTGAGCCTGCGCGTGCGTTCGAGCTCCGGCCAGCTGGTGCCGATCTCCGAGGTGGTCAAGGTGGTCGACAAGCCGTGGGCCGATGCGATCTACCACAAGGATCTGCTGCCCTACACCTTCGTCACCGGCGACGACGTGGGCAACGAGGACAGTCCGGTCTACGGCATGTTCCGGCTGGTCGGCAAGATCGGCGACACGCGCCTGGATGGCCGCCGGCTGGCGCAGGAGTTCATCGGTCCGCCGGCCAGTGATGCCGATTTTTCGGTGCGTTGGAGTGGCGAGTGGGAGATCACCTACGAAACCTTCCGTGACATGGGCATCGCCTATTCGGCGGGGCTGTTGCTGATCTATCTGCTGGTGGTCGGACAGTTCAGGAGCTACGTGGTGCCGCTGATCATCATGGCGCCGATCCCGCTGACGGTGATCGGCGTGATGCCTGGGCACTTGCTGTTCGGCGCGCAGTTCACCGCCACCTCGATGATCGGCATGATCGCGCTGGCCGGCATCATCGTGCGCAACTCGATCCTGCTGGTGGATTTCATCAACCACTCGCTGGCGGCGGGCCTGAGCCTAGAGCAGGCGGTGGTCAAGTCCGGCGCGGTGCGCGCCAAGCCGATCATCCTGACCGCCCTGGCGGCCATGCTCGGCGCGCTGTTCATCCTCAGCGACCCGATCTTCCAGGGCCTGGCGGTGTCGCTGGTGTTCGGCGTGATGGTCTCCACCGTGCTGACCCTGCTGGTGATTCCGCTGCTCTACTACGCCTGGTTGTCGCGCGGCGGCGGGCGCCACCTTCCGGCCACGGCGGTGGATTGAGTGCCGGACCGGCAGCGCTGCCCGCAACTGGCCGGGAGACGCGGTGCAGTAGTGCCTGCATACTCCGGTTTCGCGGTTGTCGCCCCCGAGGTGTGCGTCCCGGGTGATCCGTTTCGAATGGAGGTTTTGGAGAATTGACCATGCGCCAACCTGAAGTCAGAGCGTTCTTTCATGAGCCCAGCAACACCTTCAGCTATGTGACCTGGGACCCGGCCACGCGGAAGGCGGCGGTGCTGGATGCGGTACTCGATTACGAGGCGGCCTCCGGGCGTACCGGACGTCACTCGGCCGACCGGATCGTCGACTTCGTGCAGGCGCAGGGACTGACGGTGGAGTGGGTGATCGACACCCACGTGCATGCCGATCACCTGTCGGCGGCGCCTTACCTGAAGTCGAAGCTCGGCGGCAGGCTGGCCATCGGCGAGCATATCCGCACCGTGCAGGAAACCTTCGGCACGCTGTTCAATGCCGGTACCGCCTTCACCCGTGACGGCAGCCAGTTCGATCACCTGTTTGCCGATGGCGAGCACTACCTGCTGGGCAGCATCGAGGCGATCGCGCTCCACACGCCAGGCCATACCCCGGCCTGCATGACCCATGTGATCGGCGATGCCGCCTTCGTCGGCGATACCTTGTTCATGCCCGACTACGGCACTGCCCGCTGCGACTTTCCCGGTGGTGACGCCGCCACGCTGTACGCCTCGATCCAGAAGATCTTTGCGCTGCCGGACGCCACGCGGATCTTCCTGTGCCACGATTACAAGGCGCCGGGGCGCGACCAGTTCGTCCATGAAACGACCGTCGCGGTCGAGCGTGCCTACAATATCCACGTGCGCGAGGGTATCGGCGAGGCCGAGTTCGTGGCCATGCGCACCGCCCGCGACGCCACGCTGAAGATGCCGCGATTGATCCTGCCCTCGGTGCAGGTGAACATGCGCGCCGGCCAGTTGCCGGCCCCCGAGGACAATGGCGTGCGCTATCTGAAGATTCCGCTGGATCAGCTCTGACGACCCGCGGCGCTTCATCATCAAGGGAGAACCATGATCCAGATTCATCCACTCAACGAACAACTCAGTGTCGGCCCCCAGATCGAGGTGGCCGACATCGCCACCCTGGCGGCCCGGGGCTTTCGCAGCATCATCAACAATCGTCCCGACCACGAGGCCCCTGGCCAACCGGGCAACGCCGAGCTGGAAGCGGCGGCGAGGCAGGCCGGGCTGGGCTGGCGGCACATCCCGGTGCAGTCGGGGCAATTCACCGAGGCACAGGTTCGCAGCTTCGCCGAGGCGCTCGACGAACTGCCGGGGCCGGTGCTGGCATACTGCCGCAGCGGCACCCGTTGCTGCGCGCTGTGGGCGTTGCAGGCCGAGGATTCGGTCGAAAACGTCCTTGCGACCACCCGCGCGGCCGGGTACGACCTGTCGATGTTGCGGCCGTGGCTGCAACAGAACCGCCGCGCCTGACGGGCCGGAACGTCGAGCGCGAATCCCGCGTGCAGGAACGGCTGACGCCCCTCACCGGTCGGGCAGCGCCGTGCCACCGGCTGACCTCGCACGTATCCCCCCTTTGTCCGGACAGTCCATGGATCAACTGCTCACCTTGCAGGCCCTGCTCGCCGTCGTGTGCGGTTCGGCCGTGGGTTTCTCGCTGGCGCTGATCGGCGGCGGCGGCTCGATCCTCGCCGTGCCGATGCTGCTGTACGTGGTCGGGGTGCGCGACCCGCACCTGGCGATCGGCACCAGCGCACTGGCGGTGTCGTTCAACGCCTTCGCCAACCTGATCCCGCACGCGCGGGCCGGCCACGTGCGCTGGAAGGTGGCGTTCGTCTTCGCCGCCACCGGTGTGCTCGGTGCGTTCATCGGCTCCAGTATCGGCAAGGCGGTCAACGGCCAGCACCTGCTGGTCCTGTTTGCGCTGTTGATGATGGTCGTTGCCGTGTTGATGTTGCGCGGCCGGCGGGGCGGAGCCGATCGCTATCCGTTGCCCGGGATGTATCCACGCCTGGGCGCCGTGGGCCTGGGCGCCGGCGGGCTGGCCGGCTTCTTCGGCATCGGCGGTGGGTTCCTGACCGTGCCGGGGCTGATGTATGCCAGCGGCATGGAGATCATCCACGCCATCGGCACCTCGTTGTTTGCGGTCGGTGCGTTCGGCCTGACCGCCGCCACCAACTATGCGGTGTCCGGCCTGGTCGACTGGCTGGTGGCGGCCGAGTTCATCGCCGGCGGCATCGTCGGTGGCTGGCTGGGCGCCCTGAGCGCGGGGCGGCTGGCGAAGACGCGTGGCGCGCTGAATCTGATCTTCGCACTGGCGATCATCGCGGTGGCGATCCTGATGCTGGTGAAAAGCCTGCGCGGCTGATCCGCCTTGGCTTGCGTCACAATGCCGGCTTTGCGTGAGCGGAGTGCCGGATGATTTTCGTGCTGCTGAGTGTGCTGTGCAGCGTGCTGGTGTCGGTGCTGCTGAAGCTGGCGCCGCGCCGGCGGATCGACGTGGGCCAGGCGATCGCCTGGAACTACGTGGTGACCGGCGTGCTCACCGCCTGGTTGCTGCAGCCCGCCTTGGGCATCCTGCGCGGCCCCGGGGTGCCATGGCCGGAGCTGGTTGCGCTGGGCATCCTGCTGCCGACGATCTTCCTCGCGTTGGCCGCGGCGGTGCGTCACGCCGGCATAGTGCGCAGCGACGCCGCCCAGCGCCTGTCGCTGCTGCTCCCGCTGCTGGCCGCCTTCGTGTTGTTCGGCGAGCATCTCAACGCAGTCAAGCTGGTCGGCATCGCGTTGGGCCTGCTGGCGTTGCTGTGCATGATCTGGCGCAGCGGCAACGCCGTCGCCGCAACCGGTGCGGCCGGCTGGCTGTATCCCCTGCTGGTGTTCGCCGGCTTCGGCACCATCGACATCCTGTTCAAGCGCGTGGCGCTGGCCGGCATTCCGCTGGGCGCTTCGCTGCAGGCGATGTTCGCCCTGGCCCTGCTGGTCGCCTTCGCGATGCAGCTGTGGCGGCGCCTGCGCGACGGCGTCCGCTTCACCGCACGCAGTGCGCTGGCCGGCGTGGCGCTGGGTGCGGCCAACTTCGGCAACATCCTGTTCTACCTGCGCGGCCACCGCGCGTTGCCGGCGCATCCGGCCCTGGTTTTTGCCAGCATGAACATCGGCGTGGTCGCGCTCGGTGCGGTGGTCGGCCTGCTGCTGTTTCGCGAGCGCTTGAGCCGGCTCAACCTGGGCGGGGTGCTGCTGGCGGCGGTGGCGATCGCGGTCATTGCCCGGGCGTAGGGTGACGCCGGATACCCGCTTTGCCGGCGGTCATGTCAGTATTCGTTTTCGACGGGAAAACAACGCGTAGGGGTGCAGCATGACCGTGATTGAACAGGAGAGCGCGGTGCACAAGCGCGGACCGTGGGTATCACCCGAGGAAGGCAGCGGCGCGACCACATGGCTGCAGGCGCCTGATGGCCAGCGCCTGCTGCTGCGCGACTGGCCGCTGCCGCGCGCGCGCGGGGCGGTACTGCTCGTGCATGGTCTGGGCGAGCACAGCGGCCGCTACGCGCGCCTGGCGTCGTGGTTCAACCAGCATGGCTACGCGGTACGCGGCTACGATCAGCGCGGCCATGGCCGGTCGCCCGGGCGGCGCGGCGCGCTGCGGCATGGCGACGACCTGCTGGCCGACCTGGTCACCGTCTACCACGACTATGCCGACGCCTCGGCGCCGCCGCCGCTGCTGCTCGGCCACAGCATGGGCGGCCTGGTGGCTGCGCGCGCAGTGCTCGATGGGGGCGTGGCGCCGGCGGCGCTGGTGCTGTCGTCGCCGGCGCTGCGCAGTTGGGAGTCTCCGCGGATGATCCGCCTGGCCGGCGCGTTGCGCCGTGTCCTGCCCAACCTGCCGCTGCGCAACGGACTGGATGCGGGCAAGCTCTCGCACGATGTGCAGGTGGTGGCCGACTATCGCAGCGATCCCCTGCGGCATGGCTGGATCACGCCGCGGCTGGCCGATTTCATTTTCACCAATGGCGCGGCCTGCATTGCCGATGCCGGCCGGTTGGACGTGCCGACGCTGCTGCTGGTGGCCGACAGCGATGAACTGGTTGATCCGTCCGGCAGCCGCGCCTTCGCCAAGGCCGCCGCAGCCACCGGGCAGTTGACCACGCGCTTCTTCTCGACCCTGTACCACGAGTTGTTCAACGAGTCCGAGCCGGGACGCAGCCAGGTGCTGATGCAACTGGGCGACTGGCTGGGGCGGCAGTCGAGCCGCTGATACGCCCGCGCCCGATTCAGGCCATCTGCCTGCCATCGGTGTCGCCCATGCTTGGTGACAACCCCGGGGAGAGGTCTTCATGTCCGGACGATCATTGACCCATGCCGCACGCATACTGCCCGCCCTGCTGCTGGCCCTGCTGCTGGTCGCCTGCGGGCGCAGCGACGACGGCAAGCTGCCGGCATTGCAAGGCGCGGCGGCGCCGGCCGGCTCGGCTGCCGGCCCGGTCGACGAGTCGGGATTCGCCCTGGTCTCGGCCGGTTCCACGACCAGCCACTCGCGCACGGCGCTGACCTTGCATTTCAACGCGGCATTGGCCTCGGCACAGGCCTTCGACGACCTGATCGCGGTGACCGGTCCCCACGGCGAGCTCGTCAGCGGCAGTTGGAGTCTTCAGGAAAACGGCAAGACGCTGAGTTTTCCCTTCGTGCAGCCCAACACGCACTACGTGGTGCAGTTGAAAGCCGGCCTGCTGGCGGCCGACGGGCGCACGCTCGGCCATACGGTGAAGCATGAGGTGTATGCCGGCAACCTGCCGGCGGCGGTAGGGTTCGCTTCGCACGGCAGCGTGCTGCCGGCGCGCGGTACGCGCGGCCTGCCGCTGGTGTCGATGAACGTGCACGATGCCGACGTGGAGTTCTTCCGCGTGCATGAGGATGCGCTGTCGGACCTGTTCTGTGCCTACCCGCGCAACGGTCACCGCGACAGCTACGAGCTCGACCACGAAGTCCGCTACTACAACCAATGCGGCCAGGACGACGACCGTCGCCTCCGCAGGCCGATCACCGAGATCGCCGACTCGGTCTATGCCAACCACTACACCCTGGATGGGGGGCTCAACGAGCGGACGGTGACCTATCTGCCGGTGCAGGGCATCAGGGAGTTGGCGCAGCCGGGTGTCTACATGGCCGTGGTCAAGGCCGGCGGCAGTTTCCAGGGGGGCTACGACACCGCCACGTTTTTTGTCAGCGATCTGGGCCTGCATTTGCGCGTGTATCGTGACAACGCGCTGCTGCACGTCGCTTCGCTGCGCGATGGTGCGCCGGTCGGCGGCGTGGAGATCGACATTCGCGACGCCTCGGGGCATGCCAGGCTCAAGGCCACCACCGACGCCGACGGCAACGCGCTACTTGCCTACAAGGTCAGGTCCGCCGACGTGCTGGTGGCGCGCCACGGCAAGGATGTCTCGGTGCTGCCGTTCAACAAGCCGGCGCTGGATGTGTCCAATTTCGACATCAGCGGGCGCAAACAGGCGCCGTTCGAGGTCTATGCCTGGTCCGGCCGCGACCTGTACCGTCCGGGCGAGACCTTGCGCGCCTCGGCCCTGCTGCGCGACTACGACGGCAAGCCGATGAAGGCGCAGTCGCTGTTCGTGCGGGTGAGGCAGCCCGACGGTCGCACCCTGGCCGAACAGCGGCTCGCGCCGAGCCGGCTCAATTATTTCGAGCTGGGTCAGGCGATCCCCGCCGACGCGCCGACCGGTCTGTGGCAGCTGGAATTCCGCCTCGATCCCGCCAGCAAGGAAACCGTGCAGGCGTTCGCGTTCCACGTCGAGGAGTTCCTGCCCGAGCGGCTGAAGGTGGAGCTGTCCAGCCCGCAGGCATGGCTGGTGCCGGGCCAGCCGCTCAAGCTCAAGGTCGCCTCCAGCCACCTGTACGGCGCGCCGGCCGCGGGTAACCGCTTCACGGCCAAATTGCTGGTGGCGCCGGAAGTGCATCCGGTCGCGTCGATGAAGGACACCTACTTCGGCAACCCCCTGGTCGATCTGCCGAAGAGTGCCGACGACGTGGTCGACGCCAAGCTCGATGCGAACGGCGTGCTCGAGCAGGACGTGCCACTGCCGGAGGCCGTGAAGCCGGTTGCGCCGCTGGCGGTGACGCTGTCCGGCAGCGTCTACGAAAGCGGCGGTCGGGCGGTCACCCGCTTGCTCGAGCGCACCTGGTGGCCGGCCGATGCGCTGGTCGGCGTGCACCCGTTGTTCGACCCGAAGCAGGGGGCCGAGAGCGAGAGCCTGGCCGGTTTCGAGATCGTGCGTGTCGATGCCGACGGCAAGCTGGTGGCCGGCGCGCGCCTGCAGGTGCGCCTGCAGCGCGAGTTGCGCGATTTCTACTGGTTGTACGAGCAGAGCGGCGGCTGGAAATCGGATGCCAACCAGCGCCTGCAACTGATCGACGAAAAGGCCGTCGACCTGGCCGTCGGCCAGTCGGCGCATGTCGAGTTCCCGGTGCAGTGGGGCAGCTACCGGGTCGAGGTGTACGACCCGGAGACCAGGCTCACCACGGTGTTCCCGTTCTTCGCCGGCTACAGCTGGGAGGACGAGAACCTGGGCAAGGAGGCGCGCCCGGACAAGGTCAAGCTGCAACTGGACAAGGCACGCTACCGCGCCGGCGACACCATGACGGTCACGGTGACCCCACCGCAGGACGGGCCGGGCGTGCTGCTGGTCGAATCCGATCACCTGCTCTATACGAAAAACATCGAGGCCAGGGCCGGAAGTACCTTCGAGATCCCGGTGACCGAGGACTGGGAACGCCACGACGTGTACGTCACCGCGCTGGTGTTCCGCGGCGGCGAGGCGAGCCGACACACCACGCCGGCGCGTGCGATGGGCGTGGAGTACGTGGCGATCGATCGCAACGACCGGCGCATCCCGCTCGAGCTCGAGGCGCCGGCGATGATGCGCCCGGGCAACCCGCTGGACGTCAACGTGCAGGCCAGCGGGCTGGCCGGGCAGACGGCCTATGTGACGCTGTCGGCGGTCGACCGGGGCGTGCTCAACATCACCGACTACCCGGTGCCCGATGCCTGGGCCTGGCTGTTCGCCAACCGCGCGCTGGGCATCGACGCCTACGACCTGTACAGCCGCATCATCGAGGCGATGGACGGCGCCCAGGCCAAGCTGCGCTATGGCGGCGACATGAGCGGCAAGGCCCTGCCCAAGGCGGCCCGGCTGAATCCGAAGGTGCAGATCGTCGACCTGTTCGCCGGTCCGGTGGCGTTCGATGCACAAGGCAAGGCGAAGCTGCATGTCGACGTGCCTGATTTCAACGGCAGCCTGCGGCTCGCCGCGCTGGCCTGGACCGACCGTCGTTACGGCAAGGCCGACGGCACCGTCACCGTGCGTGCGCCGCTGGTGGTCGAGCCGAGCATGCCGCGGGTTATGGCCGCCGGCGACAAGGCAGTGATCAGCCTCGACCTGAAGAACCTGTCCGGCAAGGACGGTACCGCGAACGTGACGGTCGCCAGCGGCGGCCCGATCGAGGTGGACCAGGCCATGCAACGCGTGGCGCTGAAGGACGGCGCCGGCACCACCCTGCACATGCCGGTCACGGCCGAAGCCGGCGTCGCGGTGGCGACGATCGACATCCACGCCGAACTCAACGACTACCAGGTCGACCGCCACTTCGAATTTTCGGTGCGTCCGGCCTGGCCGGAAGTAGTGCGCACCACGCCGCTGGCGCTGGAAGCAGGCAAGCGCGAACCCTTCGGCGCCGATGCCATGGCCGGCCTGCTGCCGGCCACGGTGCGCGCAAGACTCACCCTGAGTGGCTTGCCGCCGCTGCCGTACGGCGCGGCGTTGCGCGGCATCCTGAACTACCCCTACGGCTGCATCGAGCAGACCGCCAGCAAGGGCTACGCCGCGCTGATTCTGGACCGCGCCACCGCCCAGGCGCTGGGTGGCCCGGTGATGAGCGACGCGGTGCGCAAGGCGGCCGTCGAGAGTGCGCTGTCACGTATCGCCTCGTTCCAGGCCGGCAACGGCCACTTCAGTTTCTGGGGTGGCTCCAGTCCGATCGAGACCTTCATGACGCCGTACGTGGTCGACTTCATGCTCGATGCGCGCGACGCCGGTTTCGCGGTGCCGCAGGACGTGCTGCAAAAGGCCTTGCAGCGGCTCAACGACGACCTGCTCGCCGGTGGCCATCCGTACTACGGCTACGAGCACCACGATCAGATGCGCCTTGCCGACGAGGCCTATTCCGGCTTTGTGCTGGCGCGGGTCAACCGCGCCCCGCTGGGCACGCTGCGGGCGATCTTCGACAACGAGCGGCAGAAGTTGGTGGCCCCGCTGCCGTTGGTGCACTTCGGCATCGCGTTCAAGCTGATGGGCGACAACGGGCGTGCGCAGAAGGCAGTCGCCGAAGCGTTTGCGTGGAACAAGGAACGCCCCTGGTATGTCGGCGATTACGGCTCGGAGCTGCGCGACCTGGCACTGATGGTGGCGCTCACCCACGACTACGGCATGAACAGGCCCGAGTACGACGCCAGGCTGGTCGACTGGGCACGCAACGCCAGCGCCAACGTGCGAACGCGCCAGCAGCAGGACAAGAATTATCGCTGGTCGTGGTCGTATCTGAGCACCCAGGAGCAGGCGGCCATCGCCCGCGTGGCGGCGGCGTTCGATGCCAAGGGCCATGTACCGCCGGCGGCAACGATGACGGTGGCCGGCAAGAACGAAACCGCGCCGGACAGCCGGGTGTGGAGCCGCGAGCTCAGCGCCGCCGAGCTCGCGGCCGGCGTCAGCGTGCAGCCGACCGGCCCGACGGCGATCTTCGCGACCTTCGACGTGGCCGGCATCCCGGCCGCGGCGCCCGCCCCGGACGACAGCCAGATCGACGTGCGCCGCCGCTACTTCACCACCGACGGCAAACCATGGAACGGCACGCAGCTGAAGGAAGGCGACGCCTTGATCGTGGAGTTGGACATCGAGGCGCGCTTGGACATCCCCAATGCACTGGTCACCGATCTGCTGCCCGGCGGACTGGAGGTGGAAAACCTCAACCTCGGCGGCGCGCGGTCCTGGTCGGGCGTGGTCATCGACGGCATCGACCTCGACCAGCACGCCGCTGCGGCCGACGTGGTCCACGAGGAATATCGCGACGACCGCTACGCCGCCGCGCTCAACCTCGGCCGTGGCGGCCAGGCCCGCGTGTTCTACCTGGTGCGGGCAGTGACGCCAGGCACCTACACGGTGCCGCCGCCGCTGGTGGAGGACATGTATCGCCCGGCGATCCGTGGCATCGGCACATCGGTGCCGGCGAAGATCACCGTGGTCGAGCCATAGCCGCGCCTCACCTGCGGGAGGCCGCGGGCGGGCGAAGTTCCTTGGGCCGGGAATCGGGATTTGGGATTTGGGATTCGGGATTCGCAACAGCAATAAAGCAACGGCATCGCCCGCGAGCGGGCTCTTGCGACGGTGAGGATGCATGGGCGCTTGTTTTGCCGGTTCCACTTCATCGCGATATCGCCGCGCGTGGCGGTGGCTGCGGCGGATGGTCATGGCAAGCGTCGCGCTGTTGCTGCTTGCGGTATTGCTCGACCGCCTGTTCCCGCTGCGCCTGCCGGCGGCCGACAGCGGCAGCACGGTGGTGCTCTCGCGGGACGGCACGCCGCTGCGCGCGTTCGCCGATCGCGATGGCGTGTGGCGTTATCCGATTACCGCCAGGCAGGTGTCGCCGCTGTACCTGACCGCGTTGCTCAACTACGAGGACCGCTGGTTCTACCGCCATCCCGGCGTCAATCCGTATGCACTGCTGCGGGGTCTCGCCGGCGGCGTCGTGCACGGGCGTATCGTGTCCGGCGGTTCCACCCTGACCATGCAGGTGGCGCGGATCATCCAGCCGATCCCGCATACGTTCCGCGGCAAGCTGGTGCAGATCTTCCGGGCGCTGCAACTGGAGGCGCACCTCACCAAGGCGCAGATCCTCGACCTGTATCTCAACCACGCCCCGTTCGGCGGCCCGATCGAAGGGGTCGAGGCCGCCTCGTGGGCCTACCTGGGCAAGCCGGCCCGCCGGCTGTCGCGGGCCGAAGCGGCGTTGCTCGCGGTGTTGCCGCAATCGCCCAGTCGCTTGCGCCCGGACCGCCATCCGGATGCGGCCCGGGTTGCGCGCGACAAGGTGCTGCGCCGCGTGCGTGACCTCGGCGTGTGGAGTGCAGGCCAGACAAGCGGTGCGCAGATCGAGCCGGTGGTGGCGCGCTCGCTGCGCGCCCCGCTGTCGGCGGCGCTGTTGGCCGAGCGCTTGCACCAGGAGTATCCACGCCAGCGGCGCATCACCAGCACCATCGACGCGAACCTGCAGCGCGCGGCCGAGGACCGGGTCTCCGCGTATCTGTCGCGGCTGCCACCACACAGCACCGCCGCGTTGATGGTGGTCGACAACGCCAGCATGGAAACGCGTGTCTACCTGGGCACCAGCGAGTTCGCCGACCCGCAGCGGCACGGCTACATCGACATGGTGCGCGCGCCGCGCTCGCCCGGCTCCACCTTGAAGCCGTTCCTGTACGGCCTGGCGCTCGATGACGGCCTGATCACCTCGCAAAGCCTGCTGGTCGATGCGCCGCAGGATTTCGGTGGCTACCAACCGGGCAATTTCGACGAGGCGTTCAGCGGCCCGGTCAGCGCGGCCGAGGCCTTGCAGCGTTCGCTCAACGTGCCGGCGGTGGACGTGCTCGACCGGGTCGGCCCGACCCGCTTCGTGGCACGGCTCGCCAACGGCGGCATCGACCTGGGCCTGCCGGCTGGAGCCAAGCCGAATCTGTCGATCATCCTGGGCGGTGCGGCGACGCGGCTGGAGGACCTGGTCGGCGCCTACAGCGCCTTCGCCAACGCCGGTGTCGCCGGCACGCCGCGCTACACGGCGCAGCAGCCGGCGCGCGCCCGTCGACTCCTGTCGCCGGGCGCGGCCTGGATCATTCGCGACATCCTCGGCAGCAACCCGGCCGGTGTCGAAGGTGCACCGCTGGCCGGCGTCATCGACCGCCATGCCAACGTGGCCTGGAAAACCGGCACCAGCTATGGCTACCGCGACGCCTGGGCGATCGGGGTGACCGACCGCTGGACCCTCGGCGTGTGGATCGGTCGCCCGGACGGCACACCCTCGCCCGGGCAGTACGGTGCGGTGACCGCGCTGCCGCTGCTGTTCCAGCTTGCCGACATGCTGCCGCAACGCAGTGGCCGCACGCATGCGCCGCAGCCGGCCAGCGTGCGCGCGGTCGACATCTGCTGGCCACTGGGTGGCGCGGCGGCCACCACGCCCGCGTCGTTGTGCCGACAACGTCGCACCGCATGGGTGCTCGATGATGCGATCCCGCCCACGTTCGCCGAGCGCGGTCTCGGCGCGTGGTCATCCGGCCTGCTCACGCTGCGCGTCAATCCGCGCGGCCAGCGACTCAGCGGCGCCTGTCACGCCGCGCACGAACACACGATCCGGATCGCACGCTGGCCGGTGTTGGCCACGCCCTGGCTCGGCATGGATGACCGCCGGGCCGCGGCGCTGCCGCCGCTGGCCCCCGGCTGCGCGGCGGACTCGCTCGACCTTGCCGATCCGATCCGGATCGTCGGCCTGAACTCCGGGGTCACCCTGCGCCGTGCGCCCAACAGCGACCATCCGCTGCGGGTGGACCTGAAGGCCTTGGGCACCAGGGGTCCGGTGCAATGGCTGCTCAACGGCCGCCTGCAAGGCCGCAGCGAAGGCGCCGCGGCGATGACGATCACGCTGCCTGAACGCGGCGATTACCGGATCACCGCGCTGGCCCGCGACGGCGCGTTCGCCACGCTGCAGGTGCACGCGCTGGGCCGGCCCGATGCCGGTCAGGCCGCGGTGCCGGGCATCGATGGCTCGCCATGAACCTCTCGCGCCGGCCTGGTTGCCAACACGCGACCGGCTGCGGACGGAACGCGTCAGAAGCGCAGCTTCATGAACACCGACGGACCCTTGAGTCGCATGTCCAGGCTGTCGTTGTAGGCATTTCGGCGCTCGTCGAGCTTGATCCGCGTATAGCGATACTCGGCGGCAAAGCCGAAGTTCTTCCACGGATACCACTCGGCGCCCAGGTTGGCATTGTAGATATGGCCGTAAAGACGGCCGCCGTTCTTTTTTACCCCGGACGCGTCGGCATACATCCGCCAGCGCTCGTTGAAGGCGTGGCGCCAACCCAGCTCCAACTCGGGTGCCCAGGCGTGGAGACTGGTGCTGGCGAAGGCCTCGTCGATCGGCGCGCCGTTTACCGTGGTGTTCGCGCTGATGCGCCCCTGCACCCGATACCAGGCACCGCCCAGGCCCAGCCCGAAGACGTTGCTGCCTTGGCCGAACCACCAGCGATAGGCGGCACTGCCGAAATCAAAATCCAGCTTGTCGTGCACCTCGGTCGTGGTGTCGTAATTGTTTCCGCCGTAGTCGAAATCCTCCCCGAGTATGCGGTTGTGTCCACGATTCACGCTGAAGTAGTCGAACGAGAAACCCTGGCTGTCGCCGATCAGGAATTTCAGCCGCACCCGGGGTACTGCCTGATGCTTCTTGAAGCCGAGGCCGTCTTCCAGGTTGATCTCATCGCGGAAATCGCCGTTGGTCGTACTGGCGCCGATCGTGGTGTCGATACTGGCGTAGTAGCCCCCCAGTGAAAGATCGAGACGGTCCAGTGCGGGGGCCGGTTGCGCAACCGCTGCCCCGCTGGCCGCGGCCAGCGCGATGAAGGCCAGGCTGCCACGCACACATCGGCGTTGCTGTGAACGGGGATGGGTCATCTGACGTTTCTCCGGAAGCGGTTGCAAGGGCTGCGCGGGAACGGCGCCGTGTCCGTTCCGCGGCTGGTCCACCGTGCATGGTACGGAGTGTGGCTGTGCAGGAAGTGTGCATGTGACAACGTGCCCGTGGCGCGGGCGTATGGGTCGCGCGCGCGTATCCGGTGTCGTCACCGCGCCGGTACCGGCGCGGGCCTGGCCTGATCACCGCCTTCAGTCAGGCGCCGCGGATGTCGCGGCGCGCACTACCAGGATGTCGCTGGGCACCGCCTGTACGATGCGGCGCGCGGTGCCGCCGATCAGCATGTGGAAGGTCAGGCCGCGGCGCAATGCGCCGATCACGGTGAGGTCGGCGCCTTCCTCCAGCACGTAGTTGCGCAGCATCATTTCCGGGTGCCCGTGTTCGACCATCGGTCGGATCCGCTCGCGCAGCGGGCCGGACAGGCCGGCGTCGGCCAGGAAATCCTCGATCGTGGCCAGTTCCAGCCTGGTGAATTCCTGGCGTCGGGCGGGGTCGAGCCAGAGCGACTGGTAGGGGATATCCAGCGCGTGCATCAAGGTGAAGCTGGCCTGCGGGAACCACGTGGTGGCGACGTGCAGGCCGTGGCGCGATTCGACCGTGAAATCGGTGCCGACCAGGATCTGCCGGTAGGCCTCGCGGGGGCGGTTCTTGACCACCAGCACCGAGGCCGGCGACTTGCGTACCAGCGCCTCGGCGGTCTTGCCCAGGAAGCTGTGGCCGGAGCGCTCGTGGCTCGCCCCGAGCACGATCAGATCACAACCTTCGCGTTTTGCCACGTCCAGGATGACCTCGGCGGGATGACCTTCGGCCGTGTGGATGGCGACCTGGCCGATGTGATGGCCGAGATCGTGCCGGACCTGCCGTTCGATCGTCGCCAGCGTATCGGGCGGCTGTCGCCACGACGGTGCGTCGTCGGCTTGTGGCCAGCTGCCGACGGCGTCGTGCGGCATCGCGTGGACCACCAGCAGCGGCACTTGCCACTCGTCGGCAAGCTGGCCGGCGCGGTCCAGTGCACGATCGCAGCGGGCGCTGAGGTCGGTGGCCAGCAAAATCCTGCCGGGACGGACGGGGTTTACTTCGGCTGTGCTCATGTCTGTCTCCCGCCGGCACCCCACCATGGTCGTGCGGCATCGGTCCGACCATCGCACAATCTGCCGCGTGCCGCGACCATGAGCGATCCGCCCGGCCGACGGGCCACCTTGCTAGAATCAGGGGACGGGTGTCAGCGGTGGTTCGCCGCGCCCGCTTTGCCTGCCTGCAGTCAACAGGATGCTCATTGGTGCCCGCGTTGCGCCCTCGGTTTCCAGCCGGAGCTACCACCGACTGTTCCTCCAATGAGCGCCCTTGACTGATGCCACACTCCACCGTGCCAAGCCTCATCCTTTGCCTGCCGTTCCTGGCCGGGCTGGTAGTGTTTGCGCTGCGCGGACGCGGGCGCCGCGCCGTGACGTGGCTGATGAGCGGAACGGCATTGCTGTGCGTGCTGCTTTCGCTGTCGCTGTACCCGGCGGTCGCGACCGGCGATGTGCTGCGCCAGGCGATGCCGTGGGTGCCCGGGCTGGGGCTGGATCTCAGCCTGCGCGTGGATGGGTTCGGCTGGCTTTTCATGCTGCTGATCTGCGGCATCGGCACGCTGGTGGGCGTCTACGCCCGCTATTACATGCCGGCGGACGATCCGCTGCTGCGCTTCTTCGCGCTGCTGCTGGCGTTCATGGGCTCGATGCTGGGCATCGTGATGTCGGGCAACGTGATCCAGCTGGTGTTCTTCTGGGAACTGACCAGCCTGTTCTCGTTCCTGCTGATCGGTTACTGGCACCACGGCGCCTCGGCCCGCGATGGCGCGCGGATGGCATTGATCGTCACTTCTGCCGGCGGCCTGTGCCTGTTCGCCGGCGTGCTGCTGCTGGGCCAGGTCGTGGGCAGCTACGAGCTGGACGCGATCCTTGCCGCCGGCGGGTTGGTGCGCGCCCATCCCTGGTACACGCCGATCCTGCTGCTGATCCTGCTCGGCGCGTTCACCAAGAGTGCGCAGTTTCCGTTCCATTTCTGGCTGCCGCAGGCGATGTCGGCACCCACCCCGGTATCGGCCTACCTGCATTCGGCCACGATGGTGAAGGCCGGCGTGTTTTTGCTGGTGCGCTTCTGGCCGGTGCTGGGGGGGACCGCCGAGTGGTCCTGGATCGTCGGCGGGGTCGGCCTGGTTACCCTGCTGCTGGGTGCGTACGCGGCGATGTTCGAGCAGGACATGAAGGGGATACTGGCGTATTCGACGATCAGCCACCTCGGCCTGATCACCATGCTGGTCGGCCTGGGCAGCGCGCTGGGTGTGGTCGCGGCGATCTTCCACATCGTCAACCACGCCACCTTCAAGGCCTCGCTGTTCCTGGCCGCCGGCGCAGTCGACCATGAAACCGGCACCCGTGACCTGCGCAAGCTCAGCGGCCTGCGCCGCGTCATGCCGATCACCGCGACGCTGGCGATGGTGGCCGCCGCGGCGATGGCCGGCGTGCCGCTGTTGAATGGTTTCCTGTCGAAAGAGATGTTCTTTGCCCAGACCCTGGCGGCAGAGCGGGGTCCGTTGCTCGACCTTGCCTCGGTTGTCATCGCGGTGACCGCCAGTGCCTTCGGCGTGACCTATTCGGTACGCTTCATGCGCGAGGTGTTCTTCGGCCGGCTGTCCACCGAACTGCCGCGCGAGCCGCGTGAGCCGCCGCTGTGGATGCGCTACCCGATCGGCCTGCTGGCGCTGACGTGCCTGCTGGTCGGGATACTGCCGGCGCTGGTGATCGGGCCGTCGTTGCGTGCGGCGGTGGCTGCCGTGCTGGGGGCAGGGAACGTGCCCGAGTACAGTCTTGCCATCTGGCATGGCGTGACCCCGCCTTTGCTGATGAGCATGTTTGCCTTCGTTGCCGGCGGTCTGCTGTATGTGCGCTTGCGCCGGTACTTTGCCGCCTGCGAGGTCACCCCGCTGATCGGTCGGATCAGCGGCAAGCGGGTGTTCGAGCGGTTGCTCGGCGTGCTCAGCGTCGATCTGCCGCGCTGGTTCGAGCGCACCTGGCCGGCCCGACGCCTGCAGCCGCAGTTGCTGCTGATCGTGCTGGTCGCCGTGCTGGCGGCTGGGCTGGCGGCGGGCGGCACTTCCTTCGCCGTGCGTCCGGGCTGGTCCGGCGTCGATCCGGCGTTTGCGTTGCTGTGGCTGCTCGGCGCGGCCTGCGCGATCGGCGCGGCGAGCCTGGCGAAGTTCCATCGTCTCGCCGCGCTGATCCTCACCGGCGGCGCAGGACTGGTGCTGTGCATCAACTTCGTGTGGCTGTCGGCACCGGATCTGGCCGCCACCCAGTTGCTGGTCGAGGTCGTCACCACGATCCTGATCCTGCTCGGCCTGCGCTGGTTGCCCAAGCGCATCAAGGGGCTGTCGGCGGACGATCCACTGTATCGTTACCGCCGCTGGCGCGATGGCGTGGTCGCGGCCGTGGTCGGCCTGGGCGTGGCCAGCCTTTCCTATGCGGCGATGATGCACCCGGTGGCCGATTCGGTATCGCGGTTTTTTCTCGAACAGGCGTATGTGCAAGGCGGCGGACACAACGTGGTCAACGTGATCCTGGTGGACTTCCGCGCTTTCGACACACTGGGCGAGATCAGCGTGCTGGCGATCGTGGCACTGTCGGTGTTTGCGCTGCTGCGGCGCTTCCGCCCGGCTGCGGAGAGCATCCACGCGCCGGTCCGGCCGGGCGAACGGCCGGCGCCGGATGCGGCACGCACCAATCCCGAAATCGAGCATACGCTCGTGGACTCGCTGATGATCCCCGGTCTGATCGTGCAGTTGATGTTCCCGGTGATTTTGCTGTTCGCCCTGCATCTGTTCCTGCGCGGACATGACTTGCCCGGCGGCGGTTTCGTCGCCGGCATCACCGTGTCGGTGGCGCTGACCCTTCTGTACATGGTGCGTGGCGCGCGTTGGGTGGAGCTGCGCCTGCGCGTGCTGCCGGTGCGCTGGATCGGCGCGGGCCTGTTGCTGGCGGTGGGTACCGGGATCGGCTCATGGTGGTTTGGCCGTCCATTCCTCACCTCCCATTTCCAGGTTGTCGAGGTGCCGCTGCTGGGCAAGCTGCCGCTGGCTTCGGCAATACTGTTTGACCTCGGCGTGTTCAGTGTGGTGGTCGGCGCCACCACCTTGATCCTGATTGCGCTGGCGCACCAGTCGCTGCGCCGTCCGCTCCAGCCTGCCGCCAAGTTGGAGGGCAAGGCCTGATGGAACTGGTGCTCGCTGCCGCGATCGGGATTCTGGCCGCCTCCGGGGTGTGGCTGCTGCTGCGTCCGCGCACGTTCCAGGTGATCATCGGCCTGACCCTGATCTCCTACGCGGTGAATCTCTTCATTTTCTCCAGCGCCGGCCTGCGCACCGGCGCCGACCCGGTATTGCAGGGTGCGGCCGGCGATATCGCGCAGTACGCCGATCCGTTGCCGCAGGCGCTGGTGCTCACCGCGATCGTGATCTCCTTCGCCACCACGGCCCTGTTTCTCGTGGTGTTGCTGGCCTCGCGCGGGCTCACCGGCAACGACCACGTCGACGGCGCGGACGGCACGCCATGAACAGCCACCTGATCATCGCCCCGATCCTGCTGCCGCTGCTGGTGGCCGCGCTGCAGTTGCTGGTCGGGGAAAAGAGCCGGCGTGCCGTGACGGTCCTGAGCATCGTCTCGTGTGTGGGCCTGGTGGCGATTTCGGTGGCGCTGCTGGCGTCGGTGTCCGGCGATGGGGCATTGAGTGCCGTCTACCGCGTCGGCGATTGGCCGGCACGCTTCGGCATCGTCTTGCTGGCCGATCGGTTGTCGGCGCTGATGGTGCTGCTCAGCAGCGTGCTGGCGCTGGCGGTATTGCCTGCCGCGCTGGCGCGCTGGCAGCATCGGGGCGGGCATGTCCAGCCTTTGTTGCAGTTTTTGCTGGTGGGTTTGCACGGCGCCTTCCTGACCGGCGACCTGTTCAACCTGTTCGTATTCTTCGAGGTGCTGCTGGCGGCATCCTACGGCCTGGCCCTGCATGGTTCGGGCGCACGGCGCGTCAGCGCCGGCCTGCATTACATCGCGGTCAACCTGACCGCCTCGATGCTGTTCCTGCTCGGTGTCAGCCTGATCTTCGGTGTCACCGGCACCTTGAACATGGCCGCGCTGGCCGAGCTGATCCCGACCGTGCCGGAGCATACGCGCGCGCTATTGCATGCGGGCGCGGCGATCCTCGGCGTGGCCTTGCTGATCAAGACCGCGATGTGGCCGCTGGGGTTCTGGTTGCCGCGCACCTATGCCGCAGCCTCGCCGGTCCTGGCGGCGATGTTCGCGCTGATGACCAAGGTCGGCATCTACGTGCTGTTGCGGCTCGGCCTGCTGCTGTTCGGCGATGACGCGGGGCCGGCATCAAGCCATTTCGGCAGCAGCTGGATGCTGTGGGGCGGTGTGGCCACCGTACTCGCCGCTACCGTCGGCATGCTGGGTGCGCGCGATCTGGGCCAGCTGGCCGGGTACAACGTGCTGATTTCCTCGGGTACCTTGCTCGGCGCGATCGGATTGCAACTGCCGGCGGTGACCGCGGGCGCGCTGGCCTACCTGGTGATTTCCACGTTGGCCGTCGCCGCGTTCTTCCTGCTTGCCAGCCTGCTCGTGCCCGAAGGCGAGGAGGAGGTCGACGATACCCTGCACCTGGAACCCTACCAACAGGCTGGCCACACGGCGGTGGTCGAGGACCTGTACGCCCACGAGGACGAGAGCCGGGTCGTGGTCGCCCCGCCGGTGGCGCTGTTGGGGCTTGGCTTTCTCGTCTGCGCGCTGTTGCTCTCCGGCTTGCCGCCGCTGTCCGGTTTCCTGGCCAAGCTGGCGATGCTGGCGCCCATGCCGGGAGCGGCTGCGCAGAGCGGGACGATGGTGTTGTTCACCGTGATCATCGTCGCCGGCCTGTGCATGGTGATCGCGATGGGACGCGCCGGTATCCAGGTGTTCTGGGCCGATCCGGAGCGGACCTTCCCGAGGGTGCGTGCGGGCGAAGCGCTCTCGATCCTGGTCCTGCTGGGGTTGTGCGTGCTTTTCACCGTATGGGTCGGCGGGCCGCTGCGTTACCTGGATGCGACGGCGCGCCAGTTGCATGCATCGGCGGGCCATGTCGACCAGGTACTGCCCGTCACGGAGGTGCAGCCATGATCCGGCGCTGGTTGCCGTATCCGATCCTGTCCCTTTTGTTGCTGCTGATCTGGCTGGTGTTCAACCAGAGCATCGCGCCGACCACGGTCGCGGCGGGTGTGGTATTTGCGTTGCTGCTGGCCAGGGTGTTCGGCCTGTTGCGCCCGCCCAAGGCGCGCGTGCGCCACTTCCCGCTGCTGGTGCGGCTGTTCGTCCGCGTGGTGTTCGACATCGTGCGCTCGAACATCGCGGTGGCGCGCTTGATCCTGAGCCGCGACTGTCGCGCGAACTCCGGCTTCATCGCGGTCCCGCTGACCCTCACCGATCATTACGGGCTGGCGGTGCTGGCCTGCATCATCACCTCCACGCCGGGCACGATCTGGGTCAGCCACGACTCCGAGGCGAACATCCTGCTGATCCACATATTGAACATGGGCGATGAGCAAAGCTGGATCGACACGATCAAGCGACGTTACGAACACCCGCTGCTGGAGATCTTCCAATGAGCCACCAACTGCTTGGTGCCGCGATCATCCTGGCGCAGCTGCTGCTGCTGGCAGCCATGAGCTGCTCGATCATCCGCATGGTGCGCGGCCCACGCGCGCAGGACCGCGTGCTGGCGCTGGATGCGCTGTATGTCAACGCGATGCTTCTGCTGCTCACCATCGGCATCCGCACCGGCAGCCTGCTCTATGTGGAGGCCAGCCTGATCATTGCATTGCTCGGCTTCGCCGCCACCGTCGCGCTGTCCAAGTTCCTGATGCGCGGGCAGGTGATCGAATGAGCCACCTCGATGCCCTGCCGCCCTGGGCCGCCATTCTGGTTGCGGTGCTGGTGTTGCTGGGTGCCCTGTTCACCTTGATCGGCTCGATCGGGCTGCTGCGCCTGAAGAACTTCTACCAGCGCGTGCATGGCCCCACGCTGGGCAGCACGCTGGGCACGTTCTTCATCCTGTTGGCCTCGATCACCTGTTTCTCGGTCCTGCACAGCCGCCCGATCTTCAACGAAATCCTGATCGGCGTGTTCCTCACCCTGACCACGCCGATCACCCTCATGCTGCTGGTGCGTGCCACGTTGTCGCGCGATCGCGAGGAAGGCTCGGAGGATGTGCCACGGTCGCCGGGATTGGGCGAGTAGCGTATCGTCCGGCACGGGCCTGGCGTGTCCGTGAAGCCGCGCCTGCGCCGTCCCATCACGGAGGAGGCCGGCATCGAACCGACCCGCCGATGCCGTGCAGGCGGAACCCTCCGTGACGGCCTGCCCGTCGAACCTGCTACAGCATCTTCTCGAATTCCCTGACCTGTCGGGCTGCTTCATCCCTGGCGATGCCGTAACGCTCCTGCACCTTGCCCACCAGGTATTCATGATTGCCTTCGACACGCTTCAAGTCGTCGTCAGTAAGGTCGCCCCACTTGGCCTTGATCCTGCCTGTAAGCTGTTTCCAGTTGCCTTGGATACGGTCGTCGTTCATGCGGTGTCACTCCGTCGAGGGAAAGGGGACAGGTGCATGTGCCTCACCTGTCACGCGCCACTCTCCAGAACAGGGTGTCAACGCCAGGTGGTCTGGATGTAGGTGGTCGTGGTTGCCGTTCACTTCCGGCCAATTCCTCAACGTGCATGTTTACCGGCCGGTCAGGACATGATCCTGCCGTGCCACCAGACCCACGCTACAGCAGACCGTCTTTGTGCAGGCGCTGGCGCACGGTTTGTATGCCACCGGCATCGGTCGGCCAGCCGCTCCATTTGTCCACCAGCGTACCGTGGCGGAACACGTAGAAGGTCGGCATGCCCCAATCATCGAGCTTGCTCCACTCGCTGTTCTTCCAGGCGATGTGTATCGGCTGCCCAGGGAATTGGCGATTCCACTGGAGCGCTTCGTTGACGGAAGCGCTCTGGTCGGCGAGCCATATCGCGTGGCGCGTGAAGAGTGACCGCAACTGCGCGTCCCCTTCAATGGCGTGAGCCGCATCTTGCGAAAAGTGGCAAGAGGCCACCACCACAATGCGTACCGGCGTCGACAAATCGAAGGCTTGGCGGGTCATCGTGCGGCCACCCATGGCAATCGCCAGCGCGGTGGGCTGGCCCGGAGGCAGGCCAGCGCTATCGAGCAAGGTCGGCAGCGCGTGGACGCTCATGCCGGGGTGTTGCCGAGCCAGCGCGGCTGCCTTGGCGAACTGGCGAGTGGCTACCCAGGCCCGGTAGAGGACGACGAAGTCCCTGTCGGTGGCAAGGTCGCGTCGTTGCATTTCCGCCAGATCCATCTGCAACTGGGCAATGTGTCTGCTACTGGGCTCGTAGAAAACGGCGATTCCCGCCGCACGCACAAGCAGCCTGAGGTCGATGTCATCGAGGGAGCGCAGCTTCCGCGGCGTTTGATCACCGGCGAACAGGTGGTCGTATTGACGACCGATTCGGGCAAAACGCTCTATGGTGGGCGAGGATGAATCGTGCTGCTGCAGGACCAGTTTGTCGTAGCGCTGTTCGATCGCGCTTTCCGGGCAACTGGCTACCGCGCAACCACGCGCGTTGGCAGCGGCAAGTCGCTCCCGCTCGAACCGGATGCGCTCATCCTCTGTCAGGCCAAGACCCTCGGCGTAGTCTTTGATGCCGAACAGCGTGAACAACTGCACGATTTGAGCGTGGGTCAATTCGTGATCGGGGTCGTCGTGGGAAAATCCTTCCAGTCCTCGGCTGCCGAACTCCAGCGAAGCCAGAAACCGCTTGCGGCCGCCGGGCGACAGCCAGCCCAGAGGTGATGTCCCGGGTGGGGTGGTTTCCAGGTAGTGGGTCAGTTCCGCGCGGGATGTGATCGGTGCGCGTTCCGCGGCTTGGCTCGGTGCGGCCTCAACCATGGCCGACAGGCAGCAAAGCAAGATGAGACAGGTGGCATGTGATAGCCGGTTCACAGGAACCTCCAATATCGCGGTCGGTCGAGAACGCCTTTTCCACCCTGTTGCAACTGCCGTACCCGGGCAACGGACGCCGCAGTGCAACTGGTTGGTGTCGTTAGCGATCCACCGCCCGTCCCCGACAGCGCTGGCATCGCCTGCGAGGGCGCCCCGTCACAATCATGCCGGATGCACCGTAAGGTCGTCACCATTTCCGGGCCAGGAGGGGAACATGCCTACCGAGGGCGGGCGCCGTCCCAACGGGCCGGTTATCGGGGCAGGGTGGGCTGCTCTCCCTCGCGGATGTCGCCGGGCCGGAACGCTGGCGTGCGGAATGGAGAACTGGCGCGGGTGTTCGTGCTCGATGGACCTGCAGCTCGCAGAGTCGAATCTTCAGCCGATCAGGCCTATGATCCAGACGTAGGAGCTGCGTCGGAAGGACGGGGGCCATGGGGATCTTTATCGAGGGGGTTGTCAGCACCAAGCTGGGGCTGGCGTCGCATCAGAATGCTGTGCCGCTGCTGCGGCAACTGACCATCGCAAATGACGGCGAGGAGGATCTTGACGACCTGATCCTCGAGCTCGAGCCGAGCCTGCCTTTTGCCGCTACGAAGACCTGGCGCATCGATTGTCTGGGGCCTGACTCATCGATGGCGATTCCGGATCGCGATGTCGAGCTGAAAGAGGGGTACTTGGCTAACCTGACCGAAAGCATGCAGGCGTCGGTCCATCTTCGCTTGCGGTCGCGTACCGGCGTCGTTGCGGAACAGCGCTATCCGGTCGAACTGCTGGCACGAAACCAATGGGGTGGCGCAGGCAGCATGCCGGAACTTTTGGCGGCGTTCTGCATGCCCAATGATCCTGCGATCGACAAGGTACTCAAGAGCACGTCCGACGTGCTGCGTCGGGCCGGGCGGCCTGACGGCATCGATGGATACAAGGCAGGTTCCCGCCAGCGCGTATGGGAACTAGCCTCCGCTGTCTGGTCGGCAGCTTGCGGGTACCAGATCAGCTATGTACTGCACCCGGCGAGCTTCGAGCAGGCGGGGCAGAAAGTCCGCGTTCCATCCCAGGTGCTCGATGGCAGCGTTGGCACCTGCCTGGATACAGCGCTGTTGTTCGCCGCGACGTTGGAACAGGCCGGCCTCAATCCCGTCCTTTTTTTGACCAAGGATCATGCGTTCACGGGTGTCTGGCTGCAGCCACAGGAGTTTGCCCAGGTACTCAACGAAGACGCCTCGTCGGTGCGCAAGCGTATTGAATTGCAGGAACTGCTGGTGTTCGAGACCACCTTGGCCACGCAGTCGCCCGCGCCGGGGTTCAGTAGCGCGGTGGATGTCGCCAGGCGCCAGCTGACCGACGAAGACTTCGTCATGGCGGTGGATGTGCGCCGAGCCCGGATGCAGAAGCTGCGCCCGCTTACGGTCGCTGCAAAAGCCTTCGGCGAGGCCCCTGACGAACAAGCTCCCAAGGTCAGCGAGGCGCTGGAAGCGGCCCCTCAACTGCCGGCCTTTGATGTCGAAGTGGAGGATGAGCCCGCCACGGCAGCCGACAAGCTGGAACTGTGGCAACGCAAGCTACTCGACCTGACCACGCGGAACCGCCTGCTCCACCTGCCTGGAAGCGCCAAGGCGATTCGCCTTGTATGCCCGGATCCCGCGGGTCTGGAGGACATGCTTGCGGCCAGCAAGAGCGTGCGTATCGTCCACATGCCCGATCTCGAAGTGGGCGGCCGGGACAGCGAGATCTACGAGAAGCGCCATCGCGAAAGCCTCGAGGAAGAGGCCGCGCGTCAGGCCATGGCGCGCAACGAAGTGCTCTCGCGGATGGAGAAGGGAAAGCTCGAGGCCGCACTTGTCGACCTTTACCGCAAGGCCCGCCTGGATCTCGAGGAGGGTGGCTCCAACACCCTCTTTCTTGCCATCGGCTTCTTGCGCTGGAAGAAGGCCGAAGACGACCCCAGGAGCTACTTTGCGCCGCTGATCCTGCTGCCGGTAAAGCTGGAGCGGCGCAGCGTGCTGTCCGGGGTGAAGATGTCCATGCTGGATGACGAGCCGCGGTTCAATTTGACGCTTCTGGAACTGCTGCGTCACGACTTCCAGCTCAATATTCCCGGCCTGAGCGGCGATCTTCCGACGGACGGGAGTGGCATCGACGTTGAACAGATCTGGAATATCGTGCGCCGCGCGGTGCGCGACATACCCGGCTTCGAGGTCACCACCGACATCGTGCTCGGGACGTTTTCGTTCGCGAAGTACCTGATGTGGCGCGATCTGGTCGACCGTTCCGGGCAGTTGATGCAGAACGAGGTCGTGCGCCACCTGTTGCACCACAAACTCGGCGGGTCATCGCTGGAGTCAGCGGGTGAGTTTCCCGAACCCAGGAAACTCGACGTCACTGTCGAGCCGGGCGAGCTTTTCACGCCGCTTCCTGCCGATTCCTCGCAGTTGGCCGCCGTCGTGGCATCTGCCACGGGTCACAGCTTTGTGCTGGACGGGCCACCGGGCACGGGCAAATCGCAGACCATCGCCAACATCATCGCGCACAACCTCGCGTTGGGGCGGCGCGTGCTGTTCGTGGCCGAAAAGATGGCCGCCCTGGATGTCGTGAAGCGACGGCTGGAAGAGCAGGGTATCGGCCAGTTCTGTCTGGAACTGCATTCAAACAAGTCCTCCAAAATGCACGTGCTTCAGCAGTTGGACCGGGCATGGACATCCCGCGACACGCTGACGGAAGCACAATGGAGGGCGCAGGCGGAGAAGGTACGTTCGCTCCGGGACCGGCTCAACGAACTGGTGCTGGCGCTCCACAAGCGGTGGCCCAACGGTTGGTCGGTCCATGAGGCCATTGGTCGCGTCGTGAAGGATGCGACGCCGATGACACCCCGGCTCGCGTGGCCCGAGGGGACGGAGCATGACGCAACTCAGATGGAACATTTTCGGGAGATTGCGCGACGCCTGGATCTGAATCGCGCTGCTGCCGAAGGTGTCCGTGCGCGGATGACGCTGGTGGTCCGGACCGAATGGTCCAACGCCTGGCAAGAGTCCATGGTGGGCGCGGCGCGTCAGGTATTTGCCGCGCTCGAGGCATGCGATAGCGCCTGCGCGCAGGTCGTACTGCGCACTGGGTTGTCGATAGGCGCAGGGACACCTGTTGCCGCCAAATTGCTCAACTTCGTCCGGCTCCTGCCGGACGCCCATGGTGTGGACCTGCGTTTCGCATTCTCTCCAATGTTGAAGACGATTCGCGCTGCGGCTCAACAGGCGTCAGCCGCACTGAAGGAGTACGAGGCGCTGGAGAACCGCCTGTCGCAGACCTATGCGCCGGAGGCCGTCCGCCGCATCGACATCGACATGCTGAGACGTGAATGGACCGAGGCTTCCGGGAAGTTCTGGTTCCTTGCCACGCTGGCCAGGAAGAAAGTAGCCAAGGCACTGGCGACAACTGCGGGAACGCCTGCTCCTCCCAACGTGGAGGCTGATCTTCCTCTGCTTGCAGCCATGAAGGACCTCGTGGCCAGGATCGACGCCCTGGATCGCGACCTGCGCGACGTTCCCGGGTGGTCTGCCCTGGGCACCGATGTGACGCGCATGGCATTTGCCACCAACCTGGCCGAAAGTCTTCGTACCCACCTCATTCCACTGGCCAGCGCACCTGAGCAACTGGTGAAGCTACGTCATGAAGCGAGAAAGCTGCTGGTCGACGGCAATGACCTGTTGGCGACAGGTGGCGCCATCACCGAAGCCATTGGCGAGCTGACGAGTCGGTACAAGGCACTCCTCGACGCTACCGAGCAGTTCGCCAAAGCGGCAGGTAGTGAGGTCGATCTCGACAAGCAGGTGCCGGAGCTCTTCGCCAATGCCCAGGCGGTCATCGAGAGCGAGAAGGCCTTGAATGCCTGGTGCAGTTGGCGGCGCGTACGCCAGGAAGCCATCGCTTGCGGCCTGCAACCCCTGGTTGAGGCGGTGGAGCAGGGCGCGCTGCCCGATGGCTCGGTCGCCGACACCTTCGAGGTGGCGTATGCGCGTTGGTTTGCTTCCAAGGCGATCGATGCACAGCCGCTGCTGTGCCAATTCGTGCCCGCGGAACATCAGAGCGACATCGACGCGTATACCAAGGCAGTCGATGAACTGGGCGCGCTCACCTCGGCCTACATCCGAGCGAAGCTCTCAGGCGACATCCCGGACAAGAACGGTGTTACCAAGCGCGACGGATTCGGCATTCTCAAGCATGAGCTGCAGAAGCAGCGCCGTCACAAACCCGTACGTCAATTGGCCCAGGAGATGGGCAAGGACTTCACCGTCCTGGCGCCTTGCATGCTCATGAGCCCGTTGTCGATCGCGCAATACCTGCCCGCCGATCACGAGCTGTTCGACCTGGTCATTTTTGATGAGGCCTCGCAGATAGCGCCATGGGATGCGGTGGGTTCCATCGCCCGCGGCAAACAGGTGGTCATCGCGGGTGATCCGCGGCAGATGCCGCCCACCAGCTTTTTCAACCGCGGTACGGCCGCCGGTGAAGACGATACCGACGAGGACCTGGAAAGCATCCTTGACGAATGCATCGGTGCCGGCGTGCCGCAGCACAGCCTGACATGGCATTACCGCAGTCGTCACGAAAGCCTGATCACCTTCTCCAATTACCGCTACTACGATGCCAGCCTGATCACGTTCCCGGCCGCCGACACGCGCCCAAGTGCCGTTTCCTGGCGCAAGGTGGACGGCGTCTACGCGCAAGGGAAAGGCGGGCGCCGGAATCAGCTGGAAGCCCAAGCCATCGTGGCGGAGGTGGTCAAACGGCTCACTGACCCGGAATTCATCGCATCCGGCCAATCCATCGGCATCATTACGCTCAATGCCGAGCAGCAACAGCTGGTGGACGACCTTCTCGACCAGGCGCGGCGCGATCATTGCGAGATCGAGCCGTTCTTCAAGGACGACATGGCTGAACCCGTGGTGGTCAAGAATCTGGAGACCATGCAGGGTGACGAGCGTGACTTGATCATGCTGGGCATCGGTTTCGGTCCCACGGAGCCGGGGGCGAACGTGATGTCGATGAATTTCGGGCCACTCAATCGCGAAGGCGGTTGGCGTCGGTTGAACGTCGCCGTGACGAGATCGCGCCGCGAGATGATGGTCTTCACGTCCTTCGATCCCTCGATGATCGATCTCAACCGCACCTCGGCGCGGGCCGTGCATGATCTGCGTCACTTCATCGAGTTTGCCGACCAGGGGCCGAAGGCCATTACCGCGGCTGTTCGTGGCTCCGTGGGTGAATACGAATCCCCATTCGAGCAATTCGTTGCCGAGGGACTACGGGCAAAGGGCTGGGAAACCCATCCGCAGATTGGCGTGTCGCGCTTCCGTATCGACCTGGGCGTCGTGCACCCGGATCGACCGGGCGACTACCTTGTCGGCATCGAGTGCGATGGCGCCACGTATCACAGTGCGGCGACAGCGCGCGATCGCGACAAGGTCCGAAGCGAGATCCTGCGTGGCCTCGGTTGGCGGCTGGTACGCGTCTGGTCAACGGCTTGGTGGGTTGATCGAGACGGCGCCCTGGAACGCTTGCATAAGGCGATTAGCGCCGAGCTCGAAGACCAGCGTTCCAAGGAAGCCGAACGGCAACGAGCCCGGGAGATCGAAGCTGCAAATGCAGCGAAAGCGATGGAAGCCGAAGGCACAGCCATTGTGGAACGCGACACGGAGCATCACCAAGAAATGGAGAATATGCCTGCCTACGGTCCGGTGGTCGCGAAGGAAGTGAAAAGCCCAAATCACGAACCCATGCGCCTGGTTGCTCGCGGTCCGACCGATGACAGCGCCGCTGCCACAAAGCGTACCTACCGCGTTGCTGATCTCTCCAATCTGGAATCGTCACTGAAGCCGGACAGCTTCCACGACGCGTCATACGATTCCACGCTTGAAGCGTGCATCCGCGAAGTTCTGGAGCAAGAGGCCCCGATTCTCGACAAGGTCCTCGTCGATCGAATCGCTCGTGCGCACGGGTTCAAGCGATCCGGCCGTCTCATTCGCGAGCGTGTCCTCGAGCTCGCTGAGCGCCACTACCATTTCCAGCCTGACCCAGAACCGGAGCATGGGCATTTCGTGTGGCTGGCCGCGGATGATCCTGGCCGCTGGAATATTTATCGCGTCCCGGAGCGGGAGGAGGACATTCGCTTCATCGAGGAGCTTGCCCCTGAGGAAATCAGTGCTGCGGCACGATCGATACAAAGCGATGACGCCATAACCGATATTGCGAGGACCTT